>Ga0256843_1000899_pt1 | contig 24396 bp, 55 predicted proteins | sample AlvinellametaG_FD_191572 | JGI IMG/M metagenome (GOLD analysis project Ga0256843, IMG submission 191572) | Pompeii worm associated microbial communities from hydrothermal vent at the East Pacific Rise, Pacific Ocean - Alvinella | ecosystem: Host-associated > Annelida > Integument > Unclassified ... | reverse complement strand
AAATTATTTTATTTTTAAAACTATTTTTTTTAATTTTGAAAATTTTATTTTTTTTGAAAATTTTACTCGTCATGTACACGCGCCCCCGCGCGGCTGGCGAAGGAACGGGACTCCTGGCTTTTGGTTTTGGTAGTACCCTCCCCATACCCCCCTTACTACAATTTTTTAAAGTCACTTCCAATTCCTATACTATACCAATGTGAAGTCTGGGCTGAAACTGGAACCGGCTTCGCCTTGTGTAAGTCACTTCACTTTATGTAAGCCTCTCCGCTTTGCGTAAGTCACTATCTCATATCACGTACACTTCACTCGTGTATAGCACCTTCAATCCTGTGCCATTCTATACCTTAGTAAAGTCCCTAGAAATATTTAACCTATCCTATACTATTCTAAAGCCTAAGAAATACCTTACTTGATACTTCACTCATGTATAGCTAAGGCATGCTCAAGCATCATACTTACTTGAGTGATAGCATGAGCATGATGTTGCCGCATACTTTACAAACATGCATAGACTTACGCTCAGGATATTATTAAACTCACTTTAGGCATAGTTTAGGCATTGATATGCCGATGAGTTTAGATTAGTGCAAGATTATACTAAACTATAGTGTCATAGTTTTTTGATTGAATATTTTGCAAGTATTCATTAAGTCATAGGGTTATGCATTATCCGAGCCGCAAAAATAGTTGAAAACCCATATCTTACCCGTTGAATAGTATGGCTCAGGCCGCGTCAGCTGCTCAGTAATGCCGGTGCGCAGTCTGCCGGTATATTGACCCGCCGGTGAGTGTATAGGCATGCTATAGGCCATCTCAGGGCCGATATATTTTAGTAAAGGATTGAGTGAGTTTATAGCATGATATATAAAAGTAAAGTCACGTATACAAAATAACGCCCCCTAGCGGTTAGGCTAGAGGGCTTAGCGGGCTTAGGGCTTAGGCGGTGGCGGCTATTACAGCTGCCAGCCATACCAGTGCCAGAATAGCGGTGATAAGGTTATCACGCCTATTGCGGCGGTTTACGCGCCGCGCAACAGCCTTTAGCGCGGCAGCATTACGCTCTTGCGGGTCTAACCCCGCCATACGGTAAAGTGACTTAGAGTAGCGGTCATGCGTGAGGCCGCGAAACTGAGTGTTAGGGTTATATATTCCTCTCATGTCTTTATCTTACACTATTCGCCTATTTCCGTCAAATATTACCATTCTTATTCATTTTCTTTATATTTCCCGCAAGATATGCGATAAGTAAGGGACATAGTATTTTGTAACTTGTCGGATTTTTGATATTCTTAGACTAAGTATAGTGTTTTTTCTAAATGAGTCTGAGGGTGTTTCTATGGTATTTTGATACCCATATGCCTATAAGGGGTAGTATCAAGTATGCGCCAGGATAAGAAATAAGCAAAATATAATATATTTCTTTATTTTCACGGATTTAGGTAGAAAATGAGTAACATATGGTCATAGGGAATAGTCTAGGCATAAATATAAAGTAAAAGAATAAAAAAAGCGGGGGCCTATTGGCCCCCGTCAAGATAATACCCCTTTTCCGCTACGCGCCGCCCCGTTCCCAAACGGCGCTCAAGGTAACGGGCAAGACTTTCCCGCCGCCGTTCACGGCGGGTATTTGCGCGGTCATTTTCCCGCGCGGTAACCCATTCTTGCGCCAATTCCCTGGCCCAGTCAGGGAACTGGGCGGAAAAATTCTCATCCCCTGCGTGTTGCCCATCATACTCAAGGGCAATAACTTCCCCGTCAAGCGTTATTAACGCTTCGCCGCCTTCCTCATGCCAAAAGTCTTGACTTCCCCAAGTGTCCACTAAACTATAGGACACGTGGAGAAAGTCCACATCTTCCACCCCAGTGTCCGCCGGTGGCGCGGCGTTGATACGGGTAATAACGGCGTTTAAATCACCCCCGCCGTTAGTATATTCACGGGAAAGTTTAATCTCATAAACTTCCCCAGACTGGACTTTGAGTTTATCCGCAAAGGCGGACAGTAATTTCCAGACGGTGTTGCGCTTGGACCAATTCCTGAGAAGGTACGCGATTTTCTTAGTCATTTTCTTACCCCTTTTTGGGCTGCCACCCTTAGTGGTGTGGGCTTATGCCCTTTCCTGACTGCAATATATCACGGCTGATATTTTCGTGCAAGTTTTTGGGTGTTTGTTTTTTAGCCGCGCAAGATAGAATAAAAGTATGTTACATAGATTAAACCTAACCCTTTACTATCTATTCACGGATATATTGGCATTCTTTTATAGGTTGTATATAGGCGGCGAATTGGAAAAAACAATAATATGTGATACCTTATCTATTCCGGTGTTTTCTGCCAAACAATTACATAAAGAAAATATCTATGGTCAGACTATTGGTAGGAATATTTTTATCCGCGCGGATAGGTTAAACTATGCTGATACCCGTAATCATGAATTGCAGCATGTATATCAGTCTCATAGATTAGGATTTATTTTTGTGTTTCTTTATTTTTGGGAATTAATTACACGCGGATATTACGCTAATTCTTTTGAATTAGATGCAAGAAAACATGAGTCTACAGGACCAGACTTTATTAGGTGCGATAAGTGACTAATACCTTGCAGACTTTACTCGATACCCTTAGCGCTATGCCGCAAGTAAGTAACATAGCGGTAACTGATAACGGCGGTTATTGCATTATGATAGCTTTATCCCTTACCATTAATGAGTGTGAACCCGTTAGGCTTATGACCTATGAGCCTAAAGTTGCGAACTGGCCGGATTTACACCCTAAAGTTATTGATACTTATGACTGCCGCGCCGCATATGACGCTGTGAAAGATGTTTTAAGGGATGCCGCTAGTGACTTACGTATTAGTTACCGGATTATTGCCGCGCCGGTAATAGAACGCGCATACACGCTTATAAACCCCGCGCCGCATACTGTGCTAGAACCTAACGGCGCAGGACTGATAGAACTATGTGATAATGGGGAATACTTTAAAAATGTATAGTTAGTAAATAAAAAAAATCCCCGCCGTTAGGCGGGGTCTTCGTCTTCGTCTTCGTCTTCGTCTTCGTCTTCGTAGTCCCATTCTTGCATAAGCAAGATTTCCGGGTCGTACTCACTTCCTGAGATACGGTCTTCGAACTGGTAATCAATCATTTCATCTTCGTACATTTTCTACCTCCTGACTTTACAATAACACGCCGGTTTATTTTCTGCAACTTTTTATCTTGCCCGCTATTCTAGAATATAGTTATGGCAGCTTTAGATAACTTTGAGTCTTATTTAGCCGGATTATCTAACGTTGAATATGTGAATAGGGAAGATACCGGAGCCTATTGCGCAATGTTTACCGTTAGGTTTACCCCGGAATTTGGGACACTCATGCGGTTAGTATCTTATGACCCGCATCGGAATTTTCTATGGCAGGAAAGTATAGCATTAAGGGATGTCGGGAAAGAATGGTATCTATTTTTAGAACATTTATGGGAATATGCCGAGTCTATTAGGGTTAGTTATGAAATATTGAATAGCGCCGTGAAAACAATAAACTGGCCCGGATATGCACCCGCGCCTATGCTGATACTTAATAGTGAACCTATTGTTATTATTAAAGCTTGTGATAATGGTTATTATTTTGATAACTTGCCGCAATAAAAACCATCCCTTAAACAAAAAAAATCAGGGGCCGTTAGGCCCCTTCTAGTATATGATGCCGTAGTAGAAGTCCCTGAGAGTATCACCAGAAAACCGGCGATAATCTTGTACAGTGACTTCGCTATATTCTTTCCCTAGGCTGGCGGCAATGCCGCCAACTATTTTTTTGCCCCCTTCGGGGTCATCAGTGATTCTAAGAATCTGTTCGACAAACCCTTGAGCGTTTTTTTCCACTTGTTTGTATTCCATCTTCTTACCTCCAACATTAGAATATCGTATTCGCGGTTTTTTGTCAAAAAAAGGGACGCGGATTTAATCCGCGTCCCGATGCTCTACTGGGACGGTGACTAATATAGTTCCCTCCCATAGAGCCCACTCATCCCACCAGCAGTTTTCTGAGTGACACCACTTAGTGGTGACGGCTACTTCCTCGCCAGGAAGTAGCCTTGCGTTGGGGTACTCTGCCCGGACTGCGGCAATGATGGCCGCAGTGCGCTCCGTGTGGTGTATGTGCAGTCGCGCCTTTTTGTGGTCTAACGTAAACCTTTTCATGCCTATAGCCTAGCAAAGTTTTTTCTTTTTGTCAAATAATCCGCCGGATAAAAATATGTTAAACTTAGAAAGTCACCGGAGATGATGACACTATGGCAAGAAAGTTAATATATGAGATACGTATACATAAACTATACAATGACGGTACATTATCCGACCCGATAGAACGCGCAGAACGCCGGTTAAAGCTGCCGCCGCATAGAGATGCCACAACATACGGCAAGCCCGTAAAGGTCAGAAAACAAAAAGGCTGGACCGTGGTAGAACTAGAGGACGGAGAGATTATCTTCTATCGCAAGTTAGGTGCTGGGAAGTATCCTTATTTATTTGAAAGATTTTGGAAACCTAAAGATTTTGATGATGAGGAATAAAGAAAATGCCTGCCAATAGCTGGCAGGCAAAAGAAAACGCCCCGCGCATAGCGCGGGGCTTGTGTTTAGCGGGTTAACCCAACAGCCCCGATGGGCTGACCCGCATCATCGCGAACTAGCTTGCCAGGACTGTACACGTCCGGGCGTGAGTCCCCGACCGCAGCCCGGACCAGTCCCGACACGACGTATATAACGCCGTCCTGCGGCGCTGGGAGTCCTTCCACCGCACCATACTCAGTGCGGTAGAGAGGAACCCCTTCCGGGGTCTCGTCGACTTTTACCGCGCGGGTTGCCACTCGCGCGACCTGGCCGCTGGCCTCGATTTCGGCGGTAACGCTCAGGTCTTCGTTCATGAGAACTAACTTGTGTGGTGTCAGGTTTACTATTTTCATCTTTCTACCTCCACCCATAGAATAACACACCGATTTATTTTTGTCAACAAAAAACGCCCCCGCCGTTAGGCGGGGGTCTCAGTTTCCACGCGAGCCATGTACTTGAACCCGCTGGCCTCAAACGCATCGAGCAGCGCCAGCCGCTCAGCTTCGCCAGCATCAGCCGGAAGGTCCACGAGGAGATGCGGGCCTTCGGCGGCCTTGCGGATGTCGGGGCTGTTGCCGAAGATGAAAGTTACGTATTCTTTTTCCATTTTGCTACCTCCTGAGTTCACTATAACATTTTGATTATTGTTTGTCAAAAAAAAAGAAGGGAGCCGTTAGGCTCCCTCTCTGAATCGGTTTGCGGTTGGCGATTCCTTCACTTCCCCGAAGATTGTAGAGTCCAGAATCTCACTCAGGACTCTCTCCCAGCCTCGACACTCGTAGGGGAAGCCGGGAATCTTCGCCCCCTGAGTAGACTTGGGCCATCCGTAGGGTTCACGGAACGGCCAGTCTTTGCAGCCGGTACGGTCTACCAGTTCCTGCCGGATAGCTTCCACCGCCGCCGCACTAAATGCACGGTCAGTGAAGATGAACGAAGTCAGGAGGCTGACCGGTTTACCGGTCTTGCTGTCAACCCGGCGAACACTTTCGCGAAGGTCAGTCATGCCGTCGAAGGTCTCACCGGCGAAGACCTGCGCGATGCGGTTCACTTGCTCCTTGCTGGGTCCGTCAACCCAGCGAACGCGAAGCGAGTTCCCGTCTTTTTTGACGTAGAACCGAACGCCGGGAAACGCTTCCCGGAGGGCCTGAAGCATCAGCTTTTTTGTCTCGTTCACGTTGTAATACTTCATTTCTTACCTCCTGGCTTTAGCATATCGTATTTAACTATTTTTGTCAAGAAAAGGGGCCGGAGATTTTTATCTCCGGCCCGCTGTGTTGTGTCTAGCCTGGTGGGATTCGAACCCACGCCCGGTTAGATTAGTAGCCCCTACGCTACTACCGGCAGAAGTGACTCGGCACGTGTAGGGCGTACCTCGCGCCAACTTCTGGAGGGAAAACCGCACCCTCATCAGGCCCAAACTTATAGTAACATATTTTTATTGGTTTGTCAAGAGAAAAGACCGAGGGTTTAACCTCGGTCAAGGTAGATGCTCAGATACATTGGGCCAACTATGGCAAGCCATAGCAAGCCATAGACAACGGCGGCGGATATAGTCAGCGCCGCCGTCCATTCGAGGATTTCACGACCGCGCATAGCGGTTCACCCTTTCCTGTTCCGCGCGTAGACGGCTATTCAGGTAGTCAGCCGCCGCGCGAGTAGACCCGAAGGACTCGGAGCCGATAGTAATCAATCGGTCCCATTGGTTAACTTCAACTTCTACGCCATACTTGCGTAGCTTTTGGGCCAACCTGTATAAGCGTTTCATTGCCATTGCTTTACTCCTTTGAAGGAGGGGGAGGGGCTTAAAGCCCCTCCCACATGTTGCCGTGGTCTTCGTTGTAGGCATCCGCCGCCGCCAAGTCTACCGCGCAGGACATGCAGTAGACTTGTTCGGGGTCTACCGGAGCCTCGCAGATTTTGCACTTGTGGCCGTGGTCCTCACTCACTTCGTGTTCCTGCATGAGCCTGAAGAAGCTTTCCATAGCGTTCACCTCACTTATAGACTACAGCATTTTTTATTTTTTGTCAAAAAAAATAAAGCCCCTAGTCGATTAAAGCTAGGGGCGTGAAGGTTTAGGGCTCGATGTCGCACCGGTCGTCGGAATACGCAAGTTGTACGTAGTCCTTCGGGTCTCCCTCGTTGGGGCGTGGACTTAGGGTTATCAACAACATTAAGTTGTCCCCGTCAAAACGCTTAGCGGTAATGGTGACGTTATTGTCAATCACTACCTTTGTGCGATAGGGTCCAGTTTCCGTCCTGGACGGAGTGAACCCTTTGGTGTGGACCCCCAAAGTGTTGGAGTCTTTGCAAATCCAGAACTCGACAAACCCCAACACTGGTAGGTCTACCCGAAGACCAGTAGTACCGTCTTCCAGCTTAGAGACTGTCACTTCTCGGTCACGAAGCATAACCGTAATGACACCAACGGTCTTTGTTATGACGGCTTCACCTACTGCGCGGACAAAGATGAGAAACTTTTCCATAGGTACTACCTCCTCACTTAGCAGCTTACCAGATGGCTTATTTTTTGTCAAATAAAAATGCCCGCCTGATTAGGGCGGGCAGATAGGCTAAGACTATAAAGCCGCTGTATGTATTACTTTCCCAGTCTCCAAGTCAACAACCACACTGTAGGAGGCACTAGGACCGTCGTAGATGTCAAGATGATGCCAGACTTTACCGGGCCTGCAGGGAAGACCAATACCCCGTGTTTCGATGCCTACCTTTTTGGCAGCTTCCAGACCGCCAGGGGCCGCGAGGATGGCCTCCCATTTTGTCCGTACCCATTTAAGGGTTTTATCACGGTGAACGATGAACGAGGGCGGAAAACTGAAGGCGTCAGTTTGTAGGGGTGCTTTCTTGACTCTTTTCATGTCTTTAGAATACCCCAAAGATTTATTATTGTCAAATAAAAAAGGGAGCCCGAAGGCTCCCAGGTTATTCTAGGGTGCTTAGTTCTTCTTCGCTGCCAAAAAACAGGTCGTACCATTCGTTTGGCTTACCCCCTTGAATGTCCACAACACCATGCTCAGTTACATCTATGTCGAGGATGTGTTCGCTGTGTGCATCTTCTAGTATTGCTTTAGACGTAGGAAAGAGGGTAAGTTTGAAGTCTTCGTTCAGGCGGGTTATAGTAACCCGTGCCGACTGCTGTGGCCCCTTGACGCGAATATCTATTTCGACCGTATAGCCGGTGTTTGCATCCTGGAACCTAGCATACATGTGCTCATTCGTGGCGACTGCATACAGCCGCCTGCCGTCAGGCATTTCATACGGTCGCTCTGGCAACACCTTCCCTTCTTTTTGAAGGTCTTCCAGCTGCTTGTTAGCATGGTCGGCGTACTTCTGAAGCAGTTTGTAGGGTTCGTTCATGTGATTACCTCCATCCGTAGAATACCAAATATTTTTATTTCTGTCAAATAAAAAAGACGGGGATTTTAGTCCCCGTCAAAAAGCAACTCTAGACTTTGTATTACCTGCTGCATTCGCGCGGCCCCAACAGGGTTAGCAGAATGCACCCGCAGGTCTAACCTTTCAGGGTTCCATACCCTCATATAAATGAAGGCGTGGATAGCTTTTGCGGCGTCGTAACCGGTCGCATTGCCGCTTCCCAGGTCGTGGTCGAAGGAAATACCCGCAACCTTGCGCGGGTTAGCTAGAATAAACTCTAGCATTTCTCCGACCTTCCTAAATACCTTCCAGTTTTTGTCGTCCCTAGGCGGCAGCCTCTCATCGTCCAAGAACAGCCAAAGCTTTTCCATTCTATACCTTCTTTCTTCCAGGAAACCTTTCGGCGTAGATTTCCTGCATCTTGTTTTTTGCCGCGTCGCGGTCTTTGCCGTGAACTACGGCAAGCAGATTGCTTACGGTGGCCTTTGTACCCATCGGATAGATTTCCCACAAGTTTTGCGTGGGATTATAGGACGCTACCATGTCCTTGTACCAAATGTCGAGCGGTGTGTTCTCTAGCATGTACACCTCCTTGAGATTACTATATACTATTTTTTGTTTTCTGTCAAATAAAAAAGCCCCCTATTACCAGGGGGCGTTTTCGTACTCCATGAGTGCCTGTTGTTCAGGGCTAGTGGGACCACGACGCAGCTTCTCGACATGAGCAGCGACGCGGTTTAGATACTGCTCATAGCACATCTGGCACCTTAGTTCTTCGTAAGTAGGCTCGATTTCCTTGAAAGCTTGTTTCCATAGGTCGTCTATGTTAGGCATCGTTGTACCTCCGTCTTTAGATTACACTATTCTTGTATTTTTGTCAAAAAAAAGACGGGGGAGTTATTCCCCCGCCTTGATTAGCGTCTGACAGTCTTTGAGAGTCTTGTCCTCAAAAGGAACGGAAAACTCCCCCAGATGCCAGCCATACTCGCCTTCGCGGATACCCTCACTTTCGGGGTTAGGCCAATCCCAGGTATTGGCGTCCCCGCGCGAAAGGCGGTAAGCGGATTGTAAAGCCTCAGCTGGTGACATATTGGTATATAGTAGCTCATCGCCAGTGTCTAGATTATACACCTTTAACTGGGCAACACGGATGTTTAGTCTACGCGGTACTTTCATTTTGTGACCTCCGAACCCAGAATACCATATTTTTTATTTCTTGTCAACAAAGAAAGGCGGCCCGAAGGCCGCCGTGTTACTCAAGCTTGTCTAGCACCTTTTCGATTTCCTCTATATTTCCAAAAGGAATCGAATACTGGTTAAGGTTATGGTCAGTTAGTACCACCTCCATGTACTTACTACCGGCCATGTTTTCTTGTGTGAAGATGTGAACCGGTGTGTTCCGTCCAACAAGTAATGTACCACCATCTCGGTAGCTTTTGTCAAAGAGGGTAATGGTGTCCCCGCTGAAGAAGGCAAGGTAGGCAGCCAGTTCGTAGATGTAAGCGTAAAAACGCAACGACTCATTAACCTCTATACTTACAACATTCATGAATGCGGGAAGGTTAGCCGGAGGCGTAACCATGGTCTTGTAGGGTTCATTTTCCGTCCACTCGATAAGAGTAGAAAAATACGTTATCAGACCCATGTCTTTGTACTTTGTGAGTAGCGAGTGAATGCGGTCCATGTGAACTTCCAGCCAATCGGGGATTTTCTTCTTACTCATAACGTTCACCTCCAGCCTTAGACTATCAGGTATTTCTATTTTTGTCAAATAAAGAAGGCCCCCTTTCGGGGGCCGGTAAGTTTAACGACCGTAGCGTTTCATTATTTTACCTCCAAGAGAGCACGACCCAGGGCAGTGAGACCATACTTCACCGACTTGCGCCCCCGACGACCCTTGATAGCGCCATTAGCCTTACCTACAGGTTCCAGGAGGCCCATCTGATACGCAGCACGCACCGCCTGATAGGTCTGATTGTACGGGTGCTTAGTAGCACTGCTGATAGCCTTGACGGTCTGTTTTCCGCGATTAACCGCCTTGAGGACGCTAATCGGGGCGATAGGCGTGATAGCCTTTCCTTCTACGACCTGCTTACCAATCTGTTCAAAAACATTCTTCATCTTCTTTCACCTCCGTATTTAGCCTAACATATTTACTTCTTTTTGTCAAGTATTGCTTGGTATATATCCGCAAGATAGAGACCTACAATGCCGCCGAGGAAAAGCGCCGCCGCCACTATGGTCAGCATTATGGCTTCTGTATCCTGCCCGCGTTCTAAAGCCTTGAGCGCTTTTGCCACCATACCCACACCTACAAACGTGTACAAAAAAGCCCCAAACATCATTTAGCATCACCTCCAAACATATTTACCGCCTGTTTATCAGGAACGTTTAGCCGAAGTACACACAGCCGTGATAATACTTGTAAGAAATAACATCACAGCATAAATGTTAAAAATGATAGCCTCGGTGTCATTGCCAGCATCCAAGGACTTTGCCCCGTACAACACACAAGCTATACCCATCAACACATAAAACATTTAACATCACCTCCGAAACTTAGCATACTATATCCATCTATTTTTGTCAAGCATTTAACATGTATACGTTTTTAAGGTTTTGTATACATATTAGCCGTGATATGTACAAGAAAAGGCCCGCCTATGTATATAGACGGGCTGAAAGGGACTCTAAGTCTTTAGTACCTAGAAGTTAGGGCAAGTGCTCCACCGACTAGAGCTACTACCAGCAGACTAAGTATGACCACAACTACCGTTGCCACAAAGCCGACGGCTAGTCCGAAAAATCCTCCCATAGCTAGCGCAGTAATAAAGCTACTATAGTCTACATTAGCATTAGCAAAGTAGGGAAGTAATGTTCTCGCGGATAGGACTTCGACACCGTATCCGGCCCAGACCAAAATAATCAGTAGTAATCCGAGACCTGTAATCTCATCCTCTTTAAGAGACGCTCCGGCGAAGATTACAATAATACCAAATACGGTATAAGCAATAGTAATCCAGAATATTCCAGAAAGAAAGTAATGGAAAAGCGAGTACATATCCCCGCCGTTATTGTAGGCAAGGAACCCAGCCAGAAGACCAATGAGGACAGTCGTCCAGGAAGTTAATGAAACACTGTATGTATTGTTGTTCATTTATTTCTCCTTTCTTTGCCGCGCTAATAGTATACCAAAAAAGTGAGGCCCCGTCAAGGGGCCTCTATCTTAGAAGGGAAATAATCCTTTGTATTCAGCCGCATCTGCCTGCCTGCGCAGGCGGTTGAAGTCAACCCAGCCCGCGCCTTTTTTCGGGCCGTAATACTCCACGTCTAACTTGCCGTCAAAGGTAGAGTATACCATGTCGAGGACAGCTGGAGTACCATCCTTACCCTGATACCACCGGCTGGCTCGGACTATTCCTTTTACGGGAGCAGAGATGTCAAAGGTTTTGTTCTTCATCTTCTTACCTCCGACCTTAGAATACCACAAAGATTATTTTTTGTCAATAAAATAAAGCCCCGCGATTAGGCGGGGCGTGGACTTACTCCATCTTGTCAGGGTCGAAGTACTTTTCTAGTAGCTTTGAAAATCTTCCCAGGTACCGTTATACTCCTTCAAGAGTTTGCGAAGGAATGCTACACGGTTTTCGAGGCTATAGAAGGCAGTTTCTAGAAACTCTTCAAGTTGACTGGAAGTCCAAAGCTTTTCTACTTCTCGTGGTTGAGGCGCTTCTTTGCAGCCGCCGTACTGCCACAACCCACTAGGAGTCAAGTCAAGGTTGAAGTCAACACTATGTTTTTCGCTTTCCTGAGTGTCTTCGTCGTAAAGCTCCCAGTAAGCGCTGTAGGTATTGTTCTTGTGCTTAACGACGGTAAAGGTGTTGCGAGCCTCATCTAGCAGCATGTAGTAGTCTTGTTTTAGTTTGTCCAGATTCATCTTCGCACCTCCAAACGTAGAATACTATATTTTTCTATTTTTGTCAAATAAAAATGGGGGCCGTTAGGCCCCCTATTCGTCGGCTATCTTTTTGAGCTTGATGGAAATAGTATCTTTAGGACGTTTTAGCTCCTTAATCTTTTCGACTTCCCAGATACCAAGAGCATGCACCGAGATGTCGTTAGTAGTACCCCGCCAACCTTTGGTCTTGCGAATGTTAGGGTTAGCGTTTCCAGGAACCCCGCGCAAATCCTTACTCCACCAATAGGTAGTCTCATCGGTTTTTAGATTGAGACTAGCAACAAGTACAACTTTATCACCAGGCTTAAGGAAGGTTTTTGGGTTAGGGTCTTCTGCCCCAAAGTCTATTGCTCGTAACTCTCCATCCTTAACCCAGTACTCAGAATACTCACTTCCCAGCCGGATTGTTTTCCTTTCACGCCGCATAAGTCACCTCCAAGTCTTAGCCTAGCATCTTTTTGTATTTTTGTCAAGTTATTTCGGCACGGATATTACGTGTACCTTTACCCATCTTACACCCCAATCTCTAGCTACCTTTACGGATAGCTCCTCATTTCCAGGAATGGCTATATAAACGTCAAACCGGTTATAGCCTTTGATTGCGCCGCCTGTATCAGCCGCGACACAGAATCCATAGCCTTCGATATAGAAGACTGTGCCTAGCGGCCAATAGTGTGTGTCTACTGCGCATACTCCATAACCTACAGGCCAACCACTTCTGGTAATCCCAAAGGCTGGATGTCCAGGAGATTTACCTGTACTTTCCGCAAAAGGAGTATAGGCAGTCACTTTTCCTATGAAGGTTTTACCGTTTGCCTCGAAGTTTTTATTACTTTCATTTATTGCTGCAAGTTCCTCCAGGTACTTAGCTTCTTTGTCTTCTAGACGGTCAATCACAATGTTTTGCGCTTTTATGGTCGCGGCATATTCGTTGTTCTGCTCCTTGAGGCCGCTTAGATAGCTAATGTACTGCATCTGGACTACAACAGCCAATGCCGCAAGAAGAAAAAGAAGTATTAGTATCTTAACTATCTTTATGTACTTTTCGCAAAACAGTTTATCTTGACGCCAACCCATAGCTCACCTCCAGGATTTAGAGTACCATATTATTTGCCATTTGTCAACAAAGAATAACCCGCCGGTTCCTTAGTAGGCAAACCGGCGGGGAGTTTATAAGCTATAGATATTTTAGCACAACTTACAGAGCCTTACCGCGAATGTCAAGACGGTGAGTGTGCTTGACAGTAACGGCATTAGCCTGCTCAAGCTCTCTAATCTGGACACCAAGCACCTCAGCCGCTTTCTTGAGCGCCGTAGTGTTAGGCTTCAAGCTCCGCTCGTAAAGCGCAGGAAAACTTTCTTGCAAGGCATGGTCATGGATGGAGAGCCGCTGGACGGGAACAACGTTAACGGTAATATCGCCAATAGCTACCTTATTACCGACACCAACAATCTCAGTAATGTTAGCGCCTAGAGCCTTCATTCTGGCCTCAATCGCTTTCTTCTGCTCGTTGAGAGCCAACCATTCTTGTACCAGATTAAACAGCTTCTTATCCATTTCCTTCACCTCCGTTTGTAGCATACCACACTTAGGCTTTTTTGTCAAGAAAAGAAGGGGCCTGTATAGGCCCCTCGACTGGCGTTAAAGAAACTCAATCTCTCTATCGAAGTCAGGCTTTTCTTGAACCACAACATCACGTCCGTCATGAGTAACTAAACAGGCTTTAATGCGGTTTACAGGCTCATCAAACTCATCCTTCAGTACTTCAACACAATCAACAAAAGTGAGTTTGCCGCCTTCTTTTAGCGTCTTGTTAATGTATTCTTCGATGGTCATTCTCCATCACCTCCAAGGGTATCCTACCATACCAACATATTTCTGTCAAAAAAGAAGGGGCCTATAAAGGCCCCGCTGCTAGTCACTTAGTATCCCAGTTAGGCCGTGCTCAAACAGGATATACGCAACTACAAGCCCCGCAAGTCCGCGTGTATCCCTATCCCACCCTTCGTACAGATGCACTTCTACAGGAAAGGTTTCATCCGACCACCGGCGCGGGGCGACCTTTTGACGTACACGACCAAGCTCAAACTTCTTTACTAGGGGTTTCGCGTCGTCCCCTACTGATAGAAAGACGGATTGATTTTCCTCATCTACGTACCAAAAACCGGCGGTTGCCTCTCCAAGCTGTTCAAGGGTTGCTATCATTCTTACACCTCCAAGTTTAGGATACAATATTTATCGCTTTTTGTCAAACAAAAGAGGCCCGCCGTTATTGACGGGGCCGCATGAGTTACTTTGCCCAGATTACCCTAAGCTCACCGTTCTCGAAAGCATCGGCGTCCAGGGCGATTTCGGCGTACCAGTTACGCTCGTAGGCGCTAGGGCCGGTAAGCGTATCAATAATGACACGCCGTTGTTTGCCGCCGATACGCTTAGTCTTTACTGGCCTAGCCTGATTAGTAATAGGTTGGACACCTGGGTCATAGACCGGAATACCATCCCCGCGTTCTACAGCCTGCTTAATCGCTCTCTTGAACGCCGCCTTAGTAGCAAACCGCGTATGGGTATAAAGCATTCTGTACCCCCTTAAAGAACTTCCCAGATTTCTTCTTCAACCTCATTAGGCGTACAATCAGGCTTTTCCAGGTAGTATAGATGAGGGTCTTCATCTGCGTTGTGGCCTACTTCGTATCCGTGTTCATCCGCGTATTCGTACAGCTCTCCAAGCTCCATCTCTTGAATGACATTAGCGGGATTAAAGTTCTCTTGACCACAAAACCTATACCTTAGTAGCCGTACAATCATTCTGTTCACCTCCATTTGCAGAATACCACGGATTGACTTTTTTGTCAAAGAATATTGACTTTTATTTCCGCGTGTAAGTCGTTTACCATCCGGCCAAAATAATAAGTTATTTCAGCCGCCGCAAGTTTGTTATGAAGATTATTCATCAGGTCTTCATCGCTCCAGTCGGCAACATAATAGCGATGTTTAGTAGGCACATTGTCTACCGATATTTGGTGAGAAATAAAGACTCCAAGCGGGTCATCTTTTGTCCGCGCGGTTTCTCCAACTAGTCTTAATGCTTTGGTAAGCCTATTGTAGTCTTCATCGGATAGAGAAAGTCTAGTAAGATATTGCGCGGAAGTCTTTTTGCCGTGTATCATAACCGCAACTTCTATTTCTTTCATTATTTACCCCCTTTGCGGGGCGGGGCCGTTAGGCCCCACCCTTCTTCTTGCGCCCGCCGGTAACGTATTGGAAGACAATATTAACATTTTTGTACTTTTCAGCAAAGCACAGTTTACATTCGGCGCAAGTAGTCTTAGGTTCGATACCTTTGGACTTTGCCGCGTCAATCGGACAAAAGACTTCATCTTCATCAGTCTTTGCCGTATAGTCACGCTCGACGCGAGCATATTTCCAGCCGTAAGCCGCCGCCTTAGCCGCCGTATCCTTATCGTCTACGGATGCTAGCAAGGTAAGATTAGCCGGAAAGGTATCAGGCGTATAGCCAGCCGCGTGTACCTTCTCGAAGCCGTGAGTGTATCCGTAGATAAGAATGTCAGGATTAGCCTTCGCAGCGGCGATTAGCTCATCCATAAACTCACGGTCAACCTCATCGTTTACGAATACATCGCCGGATACGTTAAGCCTAACAATCTTTGACGGGTTCTTTTTACGGACTTCCTGCAAGAAAGCGTTGAAGTCCAAAGTCTTTTCTTGAGCCCGCTTAGCGTGCAAGGCAACCGGCCAGCGCTTAGCATAGCACCCCCTTTCCAGTAGTGGACACGTGGACGGACAAGTGACGCCTACGGTACGATATACGTTAGCCATAGGCCCAGTTTTGCGATTGTCGCTTAGTGGAGTCCCGCTAGTCCCTTTCATGGCTTTAGAATACTATAAAAAGTATTTTTTGTCAAGCAAAAAGAAAAGGCCCGCCGGTTAAGGCGGGCCGACTACTAGACGACTTTTTCTATGACTTCTACGCTTCCCAGTTCGTCTATGTCTATAAAATCCTTGAGCCTAGCGGCCATACGCTTAGCCGAAGCCTTAGTCTTGTAGGGATACCGAGCATCACGGCTATAGCGCATTCGGCGCTTATTTCTAGCACTAGCAACGTATACAGGATTCGGGCAATCAGCCCCGCTAGCACAGCGGTAGTGATACTTTATTCCGTATACCTTAGTAGGCCCGTCTTTCTTTGGCTTAGGCTCCGTGTGCAAGTGTCGAGCAAAGCCTTCAAAACTCTTTACCCCGTCTACAACACTACTACCCCAACGCGGATGGTCTTCAAGAATACCGCATATCCAACGTACTGCCAGGCTGCGTTCCTCATCAGAAAGGTTTTTATCTGCCATTTTGACAAACTCACTATGAATAGTATCAGGGTTAATACCTGTAATCCTTGCCAGGTGTTCGATAGTAATAGGACGATTAACCGAAGTGTACAGGCGGTTTACATAGCGGCGGAATGGTACTGTAGCCCCGCTTTGGCCGAGGCTGCCAAAATAGAAGCTCGAATACCAGCCGAAGTTCTTCGCGACATCTTCGGGGTTTTCTGTCCAGAATTTTTCATGCACATATCCCCGAAAATACTCTTCGATAACTTCTTTAGTAATCTTAGATACACCGAACAGTTTTTCGTCCTTATCCCAGTAACCACTAGTACGGATAGGAGAAAAGTTAGTGACGTGCTTATTGCTGTAAGCGTCAAAAGAGTTACTATCCCTATACCGCAAGAAAGGCCACAGCTTATCGCAGCAAGCCACCGTTACTGTATCAATCCAAGCCTCGTATCCCATTACCTTCACCTCCAGCTGTAGTGTATCATATTTTTGCTTTTCTGTCAATAAAGGAAGCCCCGCCGAAAGGCGGGGCGTGCTGTTTATTCCGCACTTATCTTTTTGGCCGCACTATACCTGCGTGAATCTGGCTTAGGAATACCGGCTTTTTCGTATAGCTGTAGCGCTAGCTTTGTATGCTCAGTTTCTCTACCGTTAGTCTTTTCTAATATCTTTACCCTAGCCGCGTTAGCCAACGCAGCAACACGTATCTTATTGTAGCTAGGGTTGCGCTCGTACATTACCGCGCGACCAACTTCACGGCTTACCTGAATAACGTCTTCCGCCGCCAGGAAGGTAAGCAGTTTATCCGCCAACGCAGCACTACCACCAACCGCCCGCATGAACGCCCTACGGTCAAAATCATAGCGGCTATTTACAACAAACTGCAACCCACGAATCAAACTCTGCCATGCCCGTTTGTTATTAATACCATATTTCAAGAAGTCTTTATAAAACGTATTCAAGAAGATGGTATAGAGTTCTAGTTTCCTACTGTTTTCGTTCTTTTTTCCCATAGTACTTAGCTCCCTTCCTTGAGATACTTCACGACTGCTTCATGCACTTCTTCCGGCAACTCATAGCCGGTATAGTAGTTTCCAGCGATGTAGACGTGTGCCACGTTGTTACCACACTCTGGCCGCGCCGGAATAACAAACTCGAAAGCATCTAAAACAGCCGAAGGAGTCATTTCTACCGCAACATAGATACCGTATACAGTTTCATTGTAAGACTCCTGTATGTACGTACCAGAAAAATTATCGTCTAGTACATCCTCAATCTTTGTAATTGCTTCAATGGCTTCATCCGCAGTTTTCGCTTCTGCAAGCTGTACGATGTACGGTTTTACTTGCTGGAAAACGGCTTCACCGGCATTCTGTAACAAGTCACGAATGTTTTCTTCTAACTGGCTTACTAGTTCAGGTATATTTAACATTTAAGCCACCTCCTCTAGTCCCTATCGAGCACCAAGTACTTAAAAATATGCCTAAAGGTTCTTTTTCGCAATGGTGCCTTTATTTCCTTATTAGTTATATAGTTAGTGATTGTAATCGCGGGTTTCTCTGTCTTTAGGTGCGCCGGAATGCTTATCACTACCTCGTCGCCAATATCTAATAAGGCATCCGGTGCGGCAAGACTATTATGTACCCAAAACTCTTCACCAGCAACTTCTTCTAGACTATCTATAGCCGCGCGTACATAGTCCTTACGGGTAGATTCTGCAATGTTCTTTATGTAGGGTATAAGTATTTCTATAATCTTATCCGCCGCCCTAGCAAATATTTCGCTAGCTTCTTCATGAGCATCTTCTAGAATATTGACGATAGTAGCCCCATCCATGTGTACCACCTCCACGGCACTAGGATACCATAAAAAGACTTTTCTGTCAAGGATACCATCCGCGCCTGGGTACTGGACCTTTGTAGCGAGTGGTTTGTTTCGTATTTTCCCGCGAGCGCCTGTGCTGTAAGTAATCCAAGAGGGCTGTAAAAACTTCTTTTTGTACTACAATATCGCGCAGTAGAGTACTCCCAGCAAAGACGTATATATGCCCATGCGGTAGCATATAAAAACTAGTGGGTATTTCTAGCTGAAAGAAAATAAGTCCCCCACTATACGGAAAAATATCTTTAGGTTGCTCCACCTGTAATACGTAAGCTTTCTTTTTTATGTCAAATTTAAACTCAGTTCCAAGGACAACCTCTAAGCTACGCACAACACTTTTTATTTCTTTTTCGTCTGTTTTTGTAGCAAAATCGTCTATAAAAGGCAACAATGTAGTGTATGTAGCCAAGCCGTACTTCCTTATTAGTACGCTAGTTTCGTCTTCAAGTGCTTGTTTTATCTCATCTAATAACATTTTTCCCCAAGTTTTTAAGGCCCCGGATTAAATCCGGGGCCGACATGCCCCTAGAAAACAGCCGGAGCATCAGGACCACATTCTTCAAGAAGCTTATCCTGCACCTCATTAATTCGGTCCCAGACCCTATTACCGTATCCGCGCTGCCAACGCTTCAGGCTAACACGCATCCGTGCCAACATAGCGGGATAATCGCGGCGGTTCATGCTTGCCAGAATATCGCGGCCTTCCTGCGGGATGAACTTCTGGTACTCACTATCCATCTGGTTCAGGGCATCCAGCAGGTCCGAAAACTCCTCTAACATATTCGCGATGTATTCAGCTTCTGGGATACTAGCCGAGTCAATCTTAGTCATTTCTAGACTCCTTCCGGCAGGTGGTACTTGAATGGGACACCGATAATGTCATACTTGTCATCTCCAGTTTCAGCAAGAGCTTCCACGTATCGCTGCGCCTGCTTCTTGCTCATGACCTTAACGGTATCGCTAGTAACGGACGTAACGATAACTCCACTGTTTTTGATGTCTTTCGGCGTATTATCAACGGAAACAACTCCCATATAATGCTTGTCCTCATCGCGCGTGGAGCCCTTCGGAACTCGGTAAACCGCAACAGCATACTTGTATTTCATTGCTCACCTCCTGCGTTTAGAGTACCATATTATTGCTCTTTTGTCAAGAGAAAAGCCCCGGATTGAATCCGGGGCTGGAAAACTACGCTACTGACTAACCTTCTTCTAAGACGGTCTTAAAGTCGTATTCAGCCCTGAGAGTATCCTGTACCTTATAGTAAATATCTGGGCTAGCTGAATCTTGCAAATCAAGAAACATAACGTTAATAGTAGCCTCTACCCTATACTTATCTTCTCCGTTGTTTTCCACTCTGACTGCTGCAAGAGGAAGAAAGCTTATTCGGGACGGTGCGTTAATGTTATGCACCACATCCTCAAATGCATCAATAAATTTTCCTACTTGTTCCAGGTGCTTTGTGTAAAAGTAAATCTTCATTCAACATCACCTCCAAGAAGCAGCATACCATAAAATATACAACCTGTCAAGAAACCCGTGACCAAACTTCTACAGCGCTTATATCATTGGTTCTGGTACATCTCCAAACGGCACGAACTGAGTTGTCTTCAACGGTAATAGTTTTCGCCCCGCGTAATACTAGTAGGCCAATAAGCTCGTGCAGGTATACAGCGGAAGTATCTTTGTGCTCGTCGGGGTCTACCTCTACTAGACCTGTATAAGCCCTTTCTAGAATTTCTTGAAGCCTATACTTTATTCGCGAATGAACATTGGAAAGGGAAAAACTAATCTCAGCCGTATGGGTTGCCGATGCCATTATTCACCTTTCTTTGTTTTATGCTTTTTTGCAAACACTTCTAGATTCTTCTCGAAGGAGCTTTCTCCGGTACGATATTCTTCTAGAAGGTTTTTCGGACTGGCGAACTCATGCGTCCAGACCGAACGACCTAGAGCTTTTTCGGCGGCTTCATGGAATTTATCGAAAGGAACTGCAAGGTAACGTTGCTGAATCTGGAATTCAAATAATTCCTCTGGTGACATTTCTTTCCATTTGCCGCTTTCATAGAATTCAATGGCTTCTTCTTTAGTTAACTGTTTCATTCATCCCTCCTCCAGCAACAACACCCATCCGCGAAAAAGAAAAAAGCCAGTAAAAACACTATAAGTATGCCACAATCCATAAGCTTAGCCTCCGTTAATACTCATCCTTCACGCCTTCAATCAACAGCACAATAATGGTCATAATAATAAAGCCGGAAAAGAAACCGAGAAGAAAGGCGTCCATAAGTCTACTCCCCTTAAACTTACCATACCATACTTCTTGCCGGAAGTCAACAATAAAAAATTGGTACCGTTGATTTATACGATACCAAGGCCCCTGAAATATAATTTCCTGTAGGAAATTATATTTCAGGGGGATGAACATTACAATGGTCTAGTAAATAATAACCTGCTTACCTAAAGAATCTTGACCTAGATTACGCAAGTCCTCAATAAATTTATCAATGTGCTCTGTACGCTCATTAACACAATCAACCATATCCGCTACCGCAGCAGCTGCAGCCGGAATAAGTACTTCCGGGGCATCTATAACAATACCAACCGTTTCTTGACTCGACCACCCGCGTGGAACGTAGTCTTCGTACAATTCGGCATCAAAACCAAGGGCTTCTACAGCATCCAATAAAGCTTCAGCGGTTTCTAGTTTCATTACTCACCCTCCTCATCAACTACTTCCGCTACTTGCATCCAATTAGCCCCGCTTCTCAACCATTCATCATAATCAAACTCTTCCATCCCTTCAAAAACTGTACCTCCCCAAGACCCGTCATCACGGATTTTTCGGTAATAACGAATATCCCCGTCATCAGTAATAGCGTAGCGTTCACCATAGGCATCGTACAAAGCTTGTTTAAGTTCATCTATGGTATCAAATAGAACTGGCTCAAAACAAAACCCATCAAAGATACATCGCCATTTTGCTCGTTCCATTTCCAACACCTCCGAGAATTACAATACCATATTTTTGTCTTCCTGTCAAGAAAAGGCCCGCCTTTCGGCGGGCCAGAAAGTATTACTCCATGTCTGGTAGCTCTACTCGTTCACCAAAAACAGACTTCAACTTATTAGCAAGTTCATCTACACATACAGGTTCGGTATAAATAGCAACCTTACCCAACCCATCTAACTCTACAGCAGTTTCTGAGTATGGTTCGCACCAAATATCTAACGCAACTAATTTGGCTGCGGCTTTTGGATGCAGACACATTGTACCACCCCTATCCTTCATTTCTTCGAATAGGCGTACAGCTAGTGCATGGGGGTGATAAGCCTCAATAGTAACCATATTTCCAGAAATGCCTCTACTCAAAATCCCAGCGGTATAGCTAATTACAGAAAAGACTATCTCGACAAGAGCTTTGTCTTCCTCTTCTGTATTCCAGGTAGCCACATGGAACCGTATATCCTCAGCGGGAATACCAAGCCCAGAAGAATCAGTAATAGTCAAATTCTTAAAAGTAGAATACTCACTAAACTCATTAGGGTTCGCATCAGCCAAAGACTTATCATGCACTATTGCCGCATCGCGCTTATCCATCTTTAGATATATCCTAGGAAAAACTATGTGGTCTTTTTTCATCCTCTCATCTCCTTTCTACGCCCATTAGCATACCATAATCCATGCCGGGAGTCAAGAGAACCCCCGGCGGATAAGCCGGGGGTCCATCATGGTGGTCCACAATAATGTACTTAAAGTATACCATGTGCTTAGTCTACACGTTGTACTCGTATAGAGTCACCATTAGAGAAGGTGTACATAGTATCTCCTTTTTCTTTTAATTCCCGCAATAAACCAAGAGTAGGAACCGTGTAGACAACGCCATTAGGGGTATCCGGGGCGTCTACGTAGCCGATTATCTCATTGAGCAGCGCATCGAAAGCATCTTCCGGCGTACCTTCAAACTCGGTATCTGGATACCCTGGAGTAGTTAATAGCCACTTATTCATAGTCATCCCCTTTCATGAAAATAGAATACCACAAAATAGTCTTGCTGTCAACGAAAATAACCGGCCTTTCGACCGGCTATTAACGGGAGGTAACTCCAAATGAATAATGAAAGCATATATTATTATAACACACGCTAAATAGGAATAACCGGCTAGATGTTACTCTAACCGGCTACTCCCCATTTTTGGAGAAAAACATTTCGACAAGGCTCTTAGGCCATCTCTATACTAGCACATTCGCAGCAAACTGTCAAGACAAAAAACAATGACTTAAAGACCATCTACCTCTAATAAGGTACACGGCTAAAAACCTTTCCTGCGAAAAGGTATAAACCAAAGACCTAATTGTGACATCCCTTCTACAAGACTATCTCTTCGACGGTCCCCCACCGTACCGCTTTATAATATGCCCCGTCCTCATCTTTTGTACCGCAAGGACGTGTAGGCGGGCCTAATAGGTGGGCAAAGGTAGCGACGTAAACAAGATAGAATGCCTTTGAAGCTTTTTCTAGATTCATTTTCCCGACAATAAATAAAGCAAAGGAAAATATTTTATAATACCATCTTCGAACTCATTTAGGCTTTACGGGTGGCTTTCGCCGTTTTCCTAGAGCGTGCTAAGCATCCATCCTCTAGTACACTTCTTTTGCCCTGCCCTGTGGAACAAGATAATACTTCTTTATTTATTTTCCCCGCTATTCAAATAGGGATAGAACCTATTGTAGCTTCATATATTATTGTATAGCAGTCAAGTGAATAATCGAGAAATACTTAAAATATCTAATTAATATTCAATAAAATGAATAGAGCATCCCCAAATCCCTAGGGGGGATGCATAAATGAAGGCTTTAAGTTGTATAAAGATTAATTAGTTAACATCTGGTCATGAAAATCTTTAGGATAAAGACTACAAGCATCTTGAATACCCAAAACCTCAAAAATCTTATCCCTAACATATAACCATTCCCCGAAGTCTAACTCGGCAAAAACCGACCTCAAAAAGTCCATAAAGACATTACAAGCAGCCTTTGCCCCTCCCCCTCGTAGAGGAACGTAGTAAACAGAAAACACTCTATCATAATAAGTAGTATTCCTTGAATCAAAATCAACAGGATGAAGAATACCTACTACGTACTCATTATCTTCTGTTACTAATACAGTTAGTTTATTAAACTTATCATTTGGAGTTTTTGGTTTTATGGTTGTTTCAAAAACCTTTTTCCCGTGAATAACAATAGGTAAATCTCTTTTATCTGAAGCCTCTAGGACATACTTTTTTACTTCTTCCATAGTTTTCTTTCCTCCTACGCCTACTTTATCTTACCACCTTTCTGTAGGCCTGTCAACCCCTTCCAAACAGTCCAAAAAGAATAAAAATCATAAAATAAAACCTTAGATAACTACTATATAAAGCAATCTTATTACTATTAGTTGCCATGTTTCTATGTAGGGTACTTAGTAATACGTTTTTCTCTCTTAGTGAATACATATTGCTGTAGAAATATTTAAATTCTTTTCTTTTTGCCGGGAAAGTAGCAAGCCATTTATAAGGAAACATAATCCCAAACAATCCTAGAAGTACAATAATCCCTAATATCCACCCAGAAAATAAAACAAAAGAACTAATAACCCCTATAACAAACAATGCCTTATATACTAAATACGTATAGGTAGTTTGTTCCATCTCAGATACGATAGCAAGAAATAATTGATTATTTTCTTTATACTGGCTTAGAAGTATTTCTAGGTCTTTTTTATTCATTGTGTCCTCCATTATTTCGTTATGCCTAATTGCCGAGAAGTTTATATAATAAGAGTCCTACCCAACCCCAAATAACAAATACTGCGAGTCCCATTAATAACAACATAAAGAGTTCAGAAAGTACATCCATCAATCTGATTAGCGCCTCTAGTAGTATAGAAAACATTTTTTCTACCTCCCTTTCTTAGTCCTCTAGCCGCTGAACAGTATCAACCAAAAACCAAATAGATATAACTAACATAATTATCGTTCCTAACGCAATAAAGTAACCATTTATTAATTCATTCCTATCTATATCACCACATAATAAACTAATAATCTGTATTACACTACTTAGTAAGACTACTATTGAAAATATCTTTATACCTTTGGTTATCATTGTTTTATCTTTCATTTTTTTTTCTTACCTCTTGTTTTTCCCTTGGTTATCGTATA
>Ga0256843_1000898_pt1 | contig 24451 bp, 21 predicted proteins | sample AlvinellametaG_FD_191572 | JGI IMG/M metagenome (GOLD analysis project Ga0256843, IMG submission 191572) | Pompeii worm associated microbial communities from hydrothermal vent at the East Pacific Rise, Pacific Ocean - Alvinella | ecosystem: Host-associated > Annelida > Integument > Unclassified ... | reverse complement strand
ATAAATATTTTTACGGAATAGTTACCGGAAGTGTTTTAATGTATGATATCGACCTAAAAGGCAATATCATTCCTAAAAATCAATTCGGATGCGGTGATATTTTCGGTCTTATATCTCAAATACAAAACAGAGAATATTGTCTTAGCGCAAAAAGCGAAAGTGATAGCGAGATTATTCGAATAGATTATTCTAAGTTTCAAAAATTTATCTCGAACCCTCCGTTTAGCGACAGAATAATCAAAATGCTTAGCAACCAAATCTTACAAGAGATGGAATTTAACAAACTCCAAAAATACGACGCTACAAAAAGACTCGTATATGCTTTACTAAACTTTCCTAAAAAATTCATAAGAAAGAAAAAATATCTTTTAGCAAAAGAGCTTAATATGTCTCCGGAAACATTAAGCAGAATTTTAAGTAAATTGAGAAACGAAGAAATTATTTGCTATTGTGAAAAATCAATAAAAGTACTTGATGAAGAAAAACTAAAAAATCTATTAAGTTAAAAACAATAAAAAAGCAACCGTCAAATAAATTAAATAAAAACACAATAAATTACAATTCATAGAGTCTGTCACCTTTAATTAATAAATAAAAAGGGCAAAGCCCAAGAGATTAGAAGCTGTATTTAGCTTCGAATCTGAATTCGTTGTTATCAGGATTGCTTGCTTTGTCATCCCAATCAGCGATATCATAATAAGCGCTGAAAGAAAGTTTTTTAGTCATTTTATAACCACCACCGATTGTGTATTCATTTAGGTCGTTGTTAGGGTTAGCTGCATTGCTTCCAGCGTTTTGATGTTGATATGCTACGTATACGTTTGTTTTAGGATCAACAGCGTATCCAACTTTTGCGTATAGTGAGCTTGTATCTTTTAGGTTTGCGATGTTGTAGTTGTTTGCTGTCGGGATAACCGCACCAATAGGAGCGTCAACAGAAAGTTCTACAATTTCACCTTTTTTGTTAGCTTTTGCATAACCAAGTTGTCCGCAGAACGCATCATATTGATATTTTGCAGAGATGTTGTAGTATTGATGCGCAGATGTATTTAGACCTGTTTTGCTGTCAAGTTTACCTACAGCGTAATCTGCATGTAGTGATAATCCTTCTACATCAGGTAGAGTTCCGTCTAATGTTAAAGTAACGATGTTATCTACAAGATTAGTTGCATGATAATACCATACGTTACCTTTTACGTTTTGAATGTTGAAAAATGCTGCTGCTGCATAAATGTCGTTACCGATTACATTTAATGAAGCAAGTCCAGTGTTGTTTCCTGGGTTTTTAAGTGCGTCTACGAATGCACCCGCTACTGTTAATTGATCGTTAACTTTGTAAGTAGCGATAGCACCTGCACCGTGACCAGGAGCTGCAGGGTCAGCACTTGTAATTGATGTAGCAACAGGAATTTTACCTAAAATCAATCCAAAATCATTGTTTGTATATTTCATGAATAATAGGTTGTTTACGATGCTATCATCAACGTTACTTGATGTAGTTCCCGCAGGGTTTAATTTTGTTTTGTTTGTATATACGTTTGTTTGTACTGAGTTTCTAACAACAAAGCTGATGTTTTCAGCTACAGGTACGTTGAAGATGAAAATTGCGTTTGTTCTCCATCTATTGTATGTAGCTTTTCCGTCAGTATCTTCATTATAAAATCTTACTCTTAACATACCGCTAAGTGATACGTTTTTAATAGCTTGCTCAAGTGGAGTAGCTGCACTCGCAACACTCATTGAACCCATAGCTACTAATGCTGCTAAAGATAGTTTTTTTAGCATTCTCTCTCCTTTTTTTTAATTTTGTCTCATTATTATAACCACAAATTTTTTAAAAATCAAATTTTTTGTGTTTTTTTTGTGTTTTTTTATAGTTTTTTGTTAATTTTTCATTTATCTTCATATAAAGGCATACCCATTATATTATATCCGCTATCAACATAGTGAACTTCCGCGGTTACGCCGCTTGAAAGGTCACTTAATAAATACATAGCCGAATTCCCGACCTCTTCTATTGTTACGTTTTTTCTAAGCGGAGAATTTTTTTCGTTATATTTAAGGATTTCACTAAAATCTCCTATTCCGCTTGCGGCAAGCGTTTTGATAGGTCCTGCACTAAGTGCGTTGATTCTGATTTTTCTCTCTCCAAGATCAACAGCCAAATATCTAACACTCGCTTCCAAAGCCGCTTTTGCCACACCCATTACATTATAATGAGGAATATATCTTTGGCTTCCTAAATATGTTAATGTAAGAATACTCGCTCCGTCGTTTAATACCGGCTCTAATTTTTGAACAACTTCTATCAATGAAAATACGCTGATTTCCATTGCGATATTAAACGCTTCTTTCGTAGTGTTTATGAATTTTCCGTCCAACGCTTCTCTTGGAGCGAATGCGACCGAATGCACTAAAAAGTCTATTTTCCCGTAATCTTTTTCAATAGCTTCTTTCAATGCCGTAATTTCTTCAGGCTTGCTAACATCTAAAGGATAGATGTTTTTCACACCGAGTTCGTCCGCTACTTTTTGTACTCTTGTTTTAAGTTTGTCGTTTTGATACGTAAGGATTAAGTCAGCCCCTTGATTTTTACAAGCTTTTGCAATTCCGTATGCAATTGAGCGGTTGTTTGCAACACCGATAATTAAACCTTTTTTACCTTCCATAATCATTTTATCTTCTCCTTTGCTTTATTTATCATTTCTTTAAAAGTATTCACATCCAAACTCGCACTTCCCACAAGTACGCCGTCTACATTAGGAATATCAAGTATTTCGTTTATATTATTAAGTTTTACGCTTCCGCCGTAAAGTATCGGAGCACTTGTTAGTTTTCTTATCTCTTCGTGAGTCTCTTTTATCTCCTCGGTTGTAGCGCTAACTCCAGTACCGATAGCCCATACCGGCTCGTAAGCTATAATTAATTTTTCATACTCTAAATCAATACCTTCAAATTGAGACTTAATATATTCCATAACCGCTTTGATTCCTTGTTTTCTAACCTCAAGAGGTTCACCCACACAATAAAAAATCTCAAAACCCTCATTTTTATAAAAATCAAACTTTTTAGCAATAAATTCTTGGGACTCATTTAAAATATGACGTCTCTCACTATGACCTAAAAGCACTCTTTTGATGTTAAATTCATTCAATTGTTCAAGCCCTATTTCACCGGTATAGGCTCCGTTTTGTGCGGGATATGCGTTTTGAGCTCCGATTAAATCGTTTTCAACCAAAGCGCTAAAAGGAGGAAAAACCGCAACTTTCACTCCTGTGAATTCCATATTTTCAAGCTCTTTTAAATACTCTATCGTCTCTTTTCTCGTTTTGTGCATTTTAAAATTGGCTGCTACTATCATTGACAACTCACTTCATCCGGAATCTCAAGAGCAGCAACTCCAGGAAGTTTTTTACCTTCAAGCAGTTCAAGAGAAGCTCCGCCTCCCGTTGAAATAAACGTCATCTCTTCATCATCTCCGGCTCTTTGTACGGCATCGGCAGTATCACCTCCGCCCACTACTTTGATTCCGTGACTTCTTGCAATTTCATGAGAAATCTTAAACGTACCCCTGCTGAATTTATCCATCTCATAAACACCCATAGGTCCGTTCCAAAGAATAGTTTGTGCATCCCACAACACTTCTCCGAACAATCTTACAGTCGCAGGTCCGATATCAAGCCCCATCCATCCGTCAGGAATTTCTTGATAAGTTACGTATTTAACCATCGCATCTTCTGCGAATTTATCGGCAATAACGATATCTACAGGAAGATAAAATTTAACCCCGAGTCTCTTTGCTTCCGCCATAATTTTTAACGCTTCATCAATCAAATCGTCTTCAACAAGAGAATTTCCGACGTTATATCCCATTGCTTTTAAAAACGTAAACGCCATACCACCGCCGATAACCATTTTATCGACTTTCGGTAAAAGATTCACAAGAGCTTGAAGCTTACCGCTAACTTTGCTACCACCTACCACAGCAACAAACGGCCTTACCGGATTTTCAAGGAGTTTATGGAAAAAGTTTATTTCTTTAAGTAGCAAAAATCCTCCCGCTTTACGACAACTATCATAAAATCTCGTAATAGCCTCGACGCTCGCATGAGCTCTGTGTGAAACACCGAATGCGTCGTTAATATAAAAATCTCCGAATTCGCTTAACTCTTTTGCAAATCCTTCGTCGTTTTTCGTTTCTCTGCTATCGAATCTTACGTTTTCAAGAAGTAAAACTTCTCCCTCTTTTAAATTAGCCGCTTTTTCTTTAGCATCAGGACCCACTACGTCTTTTGCCATAATAACGTCTTGTTTTAATAAATGAGAAAGTCTTTTTGCTACCGGTTTTAATGAAAATTTTTCGTTAAACTCACCTTTTGGTCTTCCGAGGTGGCTTGCGATTACGATTTTGCAGTCGTTGTCAAGAAGATATTTAATAGTAGGAAGAGCCATTCTGATTCTTCTGTCATCAGTAATATTTCCGAATTCATCCAAAGGCACGTTAAAATCACATCTTACAAAAACCCTATCACCTCTTTTTATAGGCAAATCTTTCGGCGAATTAATTTTCATACCTCTCCTTTTTTCAAAATTATATCCAATCCGCTTGAGTTTTAACAAATCAAACCCGACTCTCCAACCCTTTTTTTAACCTCAACTTTACAAATTTTTTTAGAATCTTATATTTACAACCTCAACACCCATACTACTTAATCTAACAAGATACTCTTTTCCAACAATTTCACAAACTTACTATTTCACTCTCCCCACTTATACACATACTCCGCCATATCAAGAAGCCTATTTGAATATCCCCATTCGTTATCATACCAGGCAAAAAGTTTTAATAGTTTTCCGTTTGCCTGAGTTAAATCGGGTACAAAAACACTACTTTCTTTTCTTCCGTTAATATCGCTACTTACGGCATACTCGTAATCTATTCCGATTATTCCTTTAAAATCCGTCTTAACGTGAAATTCTATCAGCTCGTTTATCTCATCGGCTTTAACTTCTTTTTCAAGTTGCAAGGTCAAATCCATAAGCGATACGTTATTTACCGGCACTCTCACACTTCTTCCGTCAAGTTTTCCTTTTAAATTCGGTAAAACTTTATATATCGCTTTTGCCGCTCCCGTAAAAGTGGGGATAATATTACTCGCAGCAGCACGCGAGCGTCTTATGTCTCTAAGATTTGGAGCGTCAAGGAGTTTTTGATCCATCGTATAGCTGTGGATGGTAGTCATAAATCCCGAAACAATCGAATATTTCTCATCAATTATTTTTGCTATAGGAGCTAAGCAGTTCGTAGTACAAGAAGCGTTTGAAATTACGATTTGGCCGTTATATTCTTTATGATTCACTCCGTAAACGAAAGTCGGGGTATCATCGTTTGCGGGTGCTGAAATAATCACTTTTTTCACATTACCTTTCAAATGCTCTTTTGCTTCATCAAAACTTAAAAATTTCCCGGTAGATTCTATAACTACATCAGCTTCACTAAAATCACACTCTTTAGGAGTCGTTTTTTGAGAATAATTGACAAAATGAGGTCCGATTTTTAATGTCCGAGAGTCCAAAACTTCGATATCTTCCAAATTTCCTCTGATAGTGTCGTGTTTTAATAAATAAGCGGCAATTTCGATAGGCATAATATCGTTAATAGCTACAAGTTCGAATTCATCTCTTTTCAAAAGTGCTCTTATAACGTTTCTGCCTATTCTGCCAATTCCGTTAATTGCTATTTTCATTAACCGCCTTTTTGATGAAATTATAGTAAAATTCCGTTATGAAAACAGCAATTTTCGGCGGAAGTTTTGACCCCGTACATTTAGGACATATCGAAATTGTTAAAAAAGCTCTTGAAAATTTGGACATTGATAAGGTAATAATAGTACCCAATTATCTCAATCCGTTAAAAAAAAGCTTCTCGGCACCGCCGGAACTTCGGCTAAAATGGCTAAAAGAGGTTTTTAGTGATTTTGAAAAAGTGGAAGTGAGCGATTATGAAATTTCAAAAAATCGCCCCATCTATTCGATAGAAACAGTAAAACATTTCAATCCGACTTATTTTATAATAGGAAGCGACAACCTAAAAACGCTTGATAAATGGAAAAATATTCAAGAGCTTAAAAATATGGTAGAATTTGTAGTAGCCACAAGAGGAGAACTCGACGAAAATCTCCTAAAAAAGCACAATATAAAAAAAATTATAAATATTGACGTTCCGATAAGTTCTACGGAAATAAGAAATTGTAATTTTAAATTTTTACCTAAAAAAATCGAAAAAGAAATAAAGGAGTTTTATGGACAGAATTGCAAAAATAAAAGAGCTACTTGACGAAAAAAAAGCACTTGATATTATGGATTACGACTTAAGAGACACGGATTATTTCGTAGATTACGTAGTAGTCGCTACGACAATGGCGGACAAACACGCAAAAGCGCTACTCGATCATCTCAAAAAAACCTTAAAACCTCTTGGTGAAGAGTTTTTGGGTGTTGATGAGAGTGACGATTGGACCGTTATCGACTTAGGTGATATTTTAATTCATCTAATGAGTGAAGAATACAGAGCAAAATATCAAATGGACGAATTTTTAAAAGAGATAAAAGGAAAATTAAGAGGTTAAATCCCACTCGCTAATAAGCTCGATTCCCTCTTCTTTTAGTATTTTACTCGTAAGCCCGGGTGCGTCACATTTGCATTCGCATCCGTTAATATAAGCACTTGTTTTTTTAACACCACAACTTGGAGATTTCTCTTTTCCAATAAAAACCTTAATATTATTTTCTTTGCAGATTCTAAGAGCTTCTTTTGCACCTTTTAAAAACGCATCCGTTTTATCAACTCCGTTTATGTCAATAATCTTATCTCCTATGAATCTCGCAGGAGGACGAGGAGTCGGAAGCGCAAAAGCTTCCGGACAAAAAGGAATAAGCTCGTACTTTTCTTTTAGTTTTTCTATGATTTCCAAAGACAGAGGCTTTGATTTGCCGTCGTACCTACATGGAACCCCAAGCATACACTCGCTAATCATAGCCTTTTGCACTACATTTTCTCCTTAGCCGTAATTCCGAGTAATGAAAGCCCGAGTTTAATTATACTTCCGACAACCGCTAAGATTTTAAGTCTGATATCTTCTCTTTCACTTCCGATAACTTTGTTTTTATTATAAAAACTATGAAACTCACTTGCCAAATCGATAAGATAGTTTGTTAGTCTATGAGGCTCTCTTGCACTAAACGCATCTTCCAAAACATAAGGAATTTGAAGAGCTAAAAAGAGCAAATCTTTTTCGTCTTCGCTCAAATCTTTAAGTTCCACTCCCTTAACGTCGTCGTAATCAATGCCTTTGTTTCTGAAAATACTTCTGATTCTTGCGTGCGCATAGTTTACGTAATAACTCGGGTTGCTTGCGTCTTGTTTGTTTAAATCGTCAACGTCAAATTCCAGATGAGTATCGGCTTTTTTGGTTAAAAATACGAATCTAAGCGCATCCGCTCCAACATCTTCCACAACGTCTCTTACTAAGATGAAATTTCCGGCCCTTTTACTCATCTTGTAAGGCTCTCCACCTTTTAGGAGTTTTACCATTTGAGACAAAAGTATTTCAAGTTTTTCCGGCTCAAATCCCAAGAATTTGATAGCCGCTTTTACCCTCGCGATATATCCGTGGTGGTCCGCTCCCCAGATATTGATGTATCTATCAAATCCTCTTTTGAATTTATCCCAGTGATAGATAATATCACCGGCCAAATATGTAGGACGTCCGTCTTCTCTTACAACTACTCTATCTTTTTCATCTTTATATTCGCTACTTTTAAGCCAGATTTTTCCGTCTTTTTCATACAAAGCGCCGTGTTCTTCTAAGATTTTTCTAACCTCATCCCAGTATTTATATAAACTTCTCTCACTAACCCAGTTATCAAAAGGCGTCACGTTTAGGGCTTTTATATCGCTTTTTATCTCTTCAAGCATCTTATCTTTAGCCCAAAGACTTAACCTCTCATCTTCGAATTTCGCTTCTTTTTTGCCTTCATTTTCTACAATTTCCACAGGATTTTTAAAATAATCTTCACCAAAATGCTCTATTGCTTCTTTTGCCAAATCTTTAATATATTCGCCTCTGTAGTATTCATCCGGCCACTCGACTTCAAGTCCCAAAATCTCACGCGCTGCAAGATAAACCGAAAGCCCAAGAAGCATTATCTGACGTCCTGCATCGTTTACGTAGTATTCTGTCACTACGTCATACCCTACATGACGCCCTATTCTTGTAAGAGCATCCCCAAAAATCGCACCTCTTGCATGTCCGATATGCAATGGTCCGGTAGGGTTTGCTGAGATGTATTCAAGCAATATTTTTTCTTTTCCTTCGCCTTTTGCAAAATTTTCTTTTTCTTCCAATACCCTATTTGCGAATTCGTCCAAAAATTTATCACTAAGTTTTATATTCACAAATCCGCTTAGAGGCTCTACACTTTCGAATTCTTCGCACTTCCCAAGTTTTTCACATAGATTTTTTGCAAATTCCACAGGATTTTGTTTGTTCATTTTGGCATATTTAAATACAGGCACCGCATAATGCCCGAACTCTTTTTGTTTGGGTTTGTTAATCGGAGGATGTTCTCCTAAATGGTCTTTAAAAATATCGGCAACTCTTTTTTTCATTCACTCCCTTTCCAATGATTTATAAATTTATCAAGTTCGTATTTGCTCGTTTTGATTAAAGATGAAATAGCCACACTTCTTAAAAATTCTTTCGCCACTTCAAAATCGTCGTTTATCAAAAGATAGTCGTATTCGGGAATTTTTTTCATTTCATGAAGTGCGTTTATCATTCTGACTTTCAGAGTCTCTTCAGTTTCCGTTCCTCTGTTTTTGAGTCTTTCAATCAACGTATGTTTATCTTTTGTAGTTACAAATACGCTCGTTACTACATCCGGATATGCTTTTCTAACCGCTTCGTGTCCTTGAACGTCAATATCCAAAAATACGATTTTACCCTCATCCAAGGCTTTATTTATCTGAATTTTGCTCGTTCCGTAAAAATTTCCGTGCACTTCGGCCCATTCAAGAAAATAACCTTTTTCCACATCTTCTAAAAATTCGTCTTTACTGACAAAAAAATAATCAACTCCGTCTTTTTCTCCGTCTCTAATCGGACGAGTTGTCGTAGAGATACTAAAATAAGCCTTATCCCCAAGCTCTTCGCAAACCGATCTTGCTAAAGAAGTCTTACCGCTGCCACTCGGACCTGATACGACTAAAATACTTCCCTTTACTTTCAGATAATCCATCTCAGCCTCCGAAATCTATTGTTATGGTAACTTTTGCTTTTGCTTTTTTAAGCTCTTCCCAATTGATATTTAAGATATTTCCAAGAGTTTTTTCTTCAAGACTCGGCTCGTCTTTAGCGAATTCTTCGATTTTAGGCTCATTTTCTACTGCCGCAGACTCTTCTATTTCAGGAGTTTCTTCACTCTCAGACGTCTCTTCTATATCTTCTCCAAGAGCTTTTGCAAGTTCGCTTTCATCCAAATTCTCAAACTCGTCGAACTCTTCCGCGCTTTCTTGAGACTCGTTAGTTTCAGGCTCTTCGATAGGCTCGTCATCCATTACCGTCTCGTCAATCGCTTCGAATTCTTCAATTTTTTCCTCAATTTCTTCATCTTCATTCGCTAAATTTTCATCCTCAAGCAAATCGTCTATATTTTCGCTCTCTTGTGTAGTTGATTCTTCTTCAATTTCATCCAAAGAGACCATAACGTCATCAACATCTTCGTTATCTTTATCCAGCTCACTATCTTCTTGAAGCTCTTCCAAGTCTTCCACATCAAAATTTTCATCTACAAAATCTTCATCAACCTCTTCTTTTACTTCCATTTCCTCTTCAAGAGCTTTTTCTTCGACTTTATCCAAAGTTTCCTCCTCATTTTCGATTTTTTCTATATCTTCGACAAGTTCGTCTTCGTTAATCAAAAATTCCTCTTCTTCGTCTTTCTCCTCGACTTCGTTATCCAAGTCGTTTTCTTCGACCAAAAAGTCATTATCCTCTTCCAAATCGTCAAGCCCCTCTACTTCCTCAAGTCCTCCAAGCTCATCCAAATCCTCAAGCGAATCCAAATCGTCCAAATCCCCTATATCTTCCAAATTTTCATCAAAGCTTTCAATATCCATATCGTCACTTAAATCGTCGATATTAATTTCTTCCGAATCACTTGAAGTTTCATTTTTTTGAAGATTGTCGATAAAATCGATCAAATCCGTAGGCAAAAACGGCTTAAAAAGATAGCTATCAAACCCGGAAACTTTCTCGTCGTTTTTACTCAAAATCAAAACGTATTTCGCTTGATAAATCTCTTTTAATTCTTTTAAAAACTCATCCGTCAAAATATCTTTGTCGATAAAAACGATATCGAATTTACCCTCGGGCATATAATCGCTGGTGCCTATTTCTACTTCGTCGCCTTTTTTTTCGGCACTAAGGGTGAAAAGTTTTTGGATGGTTGGATTATTGGAAAATAGAAGAATTTTCATAGACCGGCCTTTTTTAATATAATTATAGTAAAAAAGGGCGAATTTGAAAAAGATTATCCTACTTATTGCCACCATTCTCTTTGCAAAAGAGGTATATTTTATGCCGATGGACGGAGAAATCGCTCAAAAAAGATTAAGCGAGTTATTTTCTCACGCTCACCAAAACATAAAAATCACAATCTACACGTTCACAAACAAAAAATTGGCAAGAGCTTTAAAAATCGCAGCAAAAAAAGGTGTAAAAATTACTATTATCGCCGATAAAAAAGAAGCCAAATTCAGAAGAAGCGTCATTCCCAATCTCGCAGCGATAAAAAATATAAAAGTACTGCTTTTAAGCGGTAAAAGATACAAAAACGGAGATAGAGCGAAGATGCACGTCAAGATGAGTATAATCGACGATAAATATCTCGTAATCGGAAGTGCGAACTATTCTTATTCGGCTTTTTTTAAAAATTACGAATATGTCTTGATAGAAAAAGACAAAACATTAATCTCAGAATTCGAAAATTTCTTTAAAAAACTAAAAGTTACCTCAACTCCCTACAGACTCAGCCGATAAAATGCATAATAGCCCTAAAAGCTTGGGCTATTTCGTTCGAAAATACGTTCATCATACTTGATAAAATAACAATCAAAACGATAAAAGAGATACCGATTTTGATAGGAAACCCTACAACCAACAAGTTAAATTGCGGCATAGTTTTCATAATCATTCCGAAAATTATGTCACTCATCAAAGAAATCGCCAAAATCGGAAAAGCAAGCCCAATTCCAATCATAAAATATTTTCCCATATAAACGACAAAATATTCATAAACGTTGTGATAATTAAAAAAAGCCCCGAAAGGCAAAGACTCGAATGTTTTTGACATAAACAAAATCTCAAGATGATCTCCTCCCAAACTCAAAAAAACAAGAATAGCAACCCATGTGAAAAATTGAGAAAGGATTGTGGATTGGGTACCGAAATTGGGGTCTATTACGTTTGCCATAGTAAATCCCATGACAAAACTTATCTGCTCGGCCGCATATTTTAAGATATCGAAAATAAGCTGAAGCGCCATCCCCACAAAAAAAGCGAAAGCCACCTCATTAAAAATCGCCAACATTAAATTCAAAAGATTAATCTCAAAAGTAATTTTCGGCACGATTGGGAAAAATAGCACGCTAAGCCAAATACTAAGAGCCGCTTTAGCACTCATCGGAATATTTACGTAGTTAAAAAAGGGCATAAAAGACAAAAAAGAGCTGATTCTAATAAAAAGCAGCAAAAAAGTTACGACATTGACAGGAGTTAGCCAATTGATTATTTCCAAATATTAAGCCTTTTGTCTTTTAATTCATAGACTCTTTCAAATCTTTTCGCAATCTCATAATCGTGAGTAACCGTCAAAAGTGCCGCATTGTTTTCGTCGCAATATTCAAACAATACGTCAATTACTTCGTTTGCGTTTTCTTTATCGAGATTTCCGGTAGGTTCGTCGGCAAAAATTATTTTCGGATGTTTTGTAAGCACCCTTGCTATACTTACTCTTTGTTGCTGTCCACCGCTTAAGGTTTGGATGTTTTGATTGATAACATCTTTGATTTTCAGTCTCTCAAGCAGTTTCATATCAACTTCTCTTTGAGCCAAAATCGCCGCAGCTTGGAGATTTTCAAGAGCGGTAAAAGTATTAAAAAGATAATGAAACTGAAAAATTATCCCGAACTCTTTTTTTCTTATTTCTATAAGCTCTTTTTCACTTATCGAATAGATATCTTTTCCTTCATACTCCACTATGCCGTTTTGAGGTTTTAAAAGCGCCGATAAAATATGAAGAAGTGTGGATTTTCCGCTACCGCTACTACCGATTATTGCAATTTTATCTTTGGGATTTATTTGAAGATTTACGTTTTCAAAAAGAAGATAATCAAACGAATGAGATAAGTTTTTTGCTATTAACATAATACCCTTTTTGCAAAATTATAACCTATCGAAATCAAAATATCCATAAAAACTACCGTTTATTTGCGTATTATCTATCAAATATTGTCTGAATTTTCTAAACAATTCCTTATCGGGTTTTTCAGGATTTTGCCAAAATTCACTCAAATATTTTTGGTCGGCCAAACCTTTTATATCATAAATTGCATTTCCCAAAACTTTTACCGGAGAATTATGATACATCGCTTGCAATCCGACAGTCGAATTTATCGTAACGGTTCCTAATGTATGATTTAAAAGTGTAGGTAAGTGTAAATCATAAATAGTAATAAGTCTATTTTTTACACCGTATTTATTTCCTAACTTTTCTATAAGTTTTTTATAATCTCTTCTTCCTCTATCCATCGGATGATGTTTTAGTACAAGATACGTATCTTTTGGAGCATGCAATGAAAAAGATTTTATTACAAGCTCTATAAACTCTTCGATAGTTTGAAATTTAGAATGAACCTTTAGCTGAAAATCATTATATGTTTGAAGCGGAACAAAAAAATATTTCAGTTTAACTATTTCCTCTAATTTTCCTTTTTCGATTATTTTATATTTATATTTTCTATAAGCGTTTCTGATACCGTAAAAAGCTTCTTTGAAAGGATTAAGTTCTCTGTGATGTTCATAATAAGGATAAAAAGGTTTACCGAAATATGCAAAGATATAATACCAACTCGCACTCCAAGCCATTTTAAAAAAAGAAGGGTTTGCAGGTTTAATATCCAAATATTTAAAATCATTTTCTTTAAGATTCCTATAAAATTCCGGGTCTCTCGGTATTAAAGAAAAATTATTAACCCCCCATTTTTCAAGTGTTACGAAATCAGGTCTAACATATCCTTCTTCAAATACGAAAGTCTCAATCCCGAGTCTTTGAGATTCTTGAATGGCAATACTTTGATAAAACCTACAATCACCAAAAAGAAATATTTTATCGATTTCATGTTTTTTTACATAATCGATAAAAAAATCCCTCCACTCTTTCTTTTTTCCTCTAAAAGCCGTGTAGTTGTCATGATTTGAAAAAATAAAATCACCCGCATTAAATCCGATACGAAAGGTTTTTGCGCCTTTTTTTCTAAAATGCTCATCAAGTCTTTTAAAAAAATCCCCCATAGGACCTTGTAACAACAAAATATTTTTATTCGCCACATCACCTACGCTATTCACTCTAAAATAGCCTTTCCGATAAGTTGTATTTTTCTAAAAAAATTATTCCTAATATCCGTTAATAATTTGTAAATATTATCGTTATTATATCTATTTTTTAATTCATCAAGCTCTTTTATTAATATTTCTACTTCACACAATTTTCCGGTTTTAGGAGAAATATACCTCGGATATAATATATAAGCCCCGGCTATCAGCTCGTGAATACTTAATTTTCTTTTCCTTCTTTCGCATTTTTTTTCATCAATCGTAAGCCCCCACCCGGCATAAAAAGGCATTCCGTAAGTATACACGTCTTTATCTCTTATTAACGCTTCAAATCCGCTAAGCGACGTAATAGTATGCAGTTCGTCACATACTTCAAGAAGACTCGGAAGCGATACGTCCTCAATAACTTCATCGGCATATTTAAGTGCTTCTTTTTTAGGTATGTTTCCTTTTCTGTTACCTGCTAATACGTCAGGGTGAGGTTTATAAATAATGAATTCGTTTTTTCTTTTCTCATATACTTTTCGGAGCAGCTCCAAATTAGTCATTTTGTTACCGCCGTAAATTATAGAAGCATCATCTTCCACCTGTCCGACTACAAGAACTATTTTTTTATCGGTATTAAATTTAAGTTTTTTATCTTTATGAATATTGTATTTTGAGATTTTTTTTTCAATAAGATAATTTTTAATTTTTTCGCCCCTTTTTAAAATATCTTCATTAAATTCGTAATTATTTAATATCCACTCCAAATCACTTTCACTCGTAGGGTCAAAATATATCCCTCTGCTGTCCACCACCAAAGAATAGGCTTTAGTCAGATCGCTTCCAAGAGTAACCGAGCGGATAAACCCGTCTTCAACCCTGAATACCTGTAATTTTTTTTCTTTTGCATACTCTTCTATTTCTCCAAAATCTTTCTTTCCCCAAATAAAAATTTTGGAGTTTTTATCAAGCCCTTTTTTCTTCGCATGAGAGAGATTTTTGCAAAAAAAGATTTTATTACTTCTCAAAGGTTTAAAAAATCTCTTCGTATTGGCTCTTTTCCAAAAACTGAATCCGAAAAAATACAACTTTCCGTCGTTTTGCATATAAATTTTTCTATATCTGTCAATTGTATTAATCGTATTGATAATATCGCTTTTTTCGTTTTTAAAAGGATTGTAATATTCAGAATATCTTATATAAGCACCTGCAAAAATTTCTTCTATACTTAGCTTCTTACCACGTCTTTTTAAAATCTTTTCTTTCAACTCATTTGGCAAATACCATTTAAGATTCTCCACTCCCCACCCGACATAAAAAGGAGCACCGAAAATATGAACTTCTTTTCCAAGAAACAACGCTTCAAATCCCATTTGTGATGTCTGTGTATAGACTTTATCAAACGCTTCAAGCAAAACTATAGGATGAATGTTTTCATCAATTATCTCGCAGTGTTTTTTAGCGTATTCAATATCGATATTCGATTCTTTCTTACCGGCTATTACATCGGGATGAACCTTCAGATATATTTTCACATCAGGATTATCCTCAATCGCTCTTTTTATAATCTCTTTGTCGTCAAAAATTTCGGCATATCCGTATTTTAAAGACATATCGCCTTTTGTCTGTGCGATAATTAAAACTCTTTTTTCATTTTTTTGAAGATACTCAGGAAGTTTTAAAGAGCCGTTATTGTATTTTGAGATTTTTTTAGCTTTTATAAGCTCGATTGCTTTTTTTGCAGTGTCTAAATCTCCACTTAAATCATCTTCTTTTAGTATCCTCTCAAGCCTGCTTGGAGCCGTAGCATCGTAATAAATCCCGATATCATCTTTTACAATACTAAAACTCTCATCATCTCCAAGTCCTATCGAACGGATAAAGCCGTCTTCTAATAAAACATACTTTCTATTAAATATCTTGCTCAAAAATATAGCAAAACTACCTGTTTTTTTTCTTCCCCAACCGACAAATTTTTCATTTTTTATTAAAGATTTTAAATTATATAAATAGTAATTTTGTTTCATAACACAAGATTCTTTTCATAAATTAGTTTTTGAAAATTATTCATATTATCTACAATTTTTAAAAATTTTTCCGTATTTTTAACAGAATCAATTATATCAGATAGATTATTTTTATAAATATATCCTATATCATATTTTTTTACAATATCAGCCAAATATGTCCCTTCATAAACTATTACAGGTATTCCCAAAGCTACAGCTTGAAAGAATTTATTAGGTAAAGCCAACTTATAACTCAAACACGACGTATCATTTACACACCACATTAAAAGAGTTTTGTTTTTTATTAATTCTTTAACTTCTTCAATATAATCTTTTTTTCCGACATACCATTTATAATCATAAGCTAATTGTGGAATTTCATTTATAAAAAAAGCAAAAACGTCAATATCTAAATTTTTGGCCTCTTTTGCAAGTTTTTCTAACATTCTCCCCTTTATTCCACCACCGATATACAAAATCCCTATTTCAGCATAATTAAAATTTTGCTTATAAAAACCGTAATAACATTTGAAGTGATTATTATTTACAACTTTAATTTTAGAACTATTTATATTATAGATATCTTCATATAATTTCTTAATAGGTACATTCACAACCCTAATTTCATCAGCTTTTTTTACTATTTCTTTTTCAATACTATAATCAAATAAACTCCTAAAAAAGCTGTTTTTTCTATTTCTATGAAACTGAATTTCATGAGAATCGTAAATAAAAACGTTTTTTTCTGTTTTTAAAACCTTCCCGACAATTCCGCAATTCAAATCATTTGCAAATATTAGATGATATTCGTTTTTTTCAGATATTTTTTCCGCTAAAAGTTTACTTTTACACCAATTATACACACTTCTTTTCAAACCTAAAAATAGGTTATTAAATTTTATGTCATACTTTTTTTTTATTCTATAAAAATTATAAAAATTAAAAATTAGGTTTTTAAATAGAAAGAAAAAAGAAGAACTGCAGTAAAAATTATATTTGCTACAGTTTATAATTTGTAGTGAATTTTTATTTAAAATATCAATTGTTTTATTAACTCGATAATCGGTTGATAACTCTTCGTCTATTAACAATAAGCTTTTTTTCAATCATTTCCTTTTGATTCAACTATTTTATTTATTAATTCTATCTCTTTGTTTACTGTGTTTTCAGGAGAACAAATTTTTCTTATATGTTGTGCCGCATTAAACGATTTTTCTAAAAACATATCCGGATTATGATATAGCTCTTCAATACCTTTTGCTAATTGCTCTACATTATTATCTTCAGCAAGCATAGCACAATTTTCAGGTACAAATTCCGGAATTGCAGCGACTTTATTTGTTACTGGAACAAGACCACTACTCATAGCTTCACCCACACTAACACCTTGAGTATCGAATCTCGTAGGAATCAAAGCAATACCGTGCTGTTTATGAAGCTTAGCTATATCTTCTCTTCTTAAAATACCCTCAACAACTTTTACATTATCAAATTTTCTAAGAGGGGCTGTCATTTCTTTGAATTTTTTACCAAAACCTTGTACGTGAAAACTTAATTCTTTAAAAAAGCTTTTTTCACTCAATCTTAATATTGTATCTACAATTAAATCTCCACCGTAATTTTTATTATCAAATGGTCTGATTGAAAAAATTTTTAATCTATCTTCGGGTTTTTTCTTAACATAATTAAATAAATCACTTTCAATCAAGTTACTTATTACATGCACGTTAAATGGAGCAACACCAATATCATTTATTGCTAAATTTTTAAAGAAATTTGAAACAAATACTTTTGCAATTTTTTTATTTCTAAATACTTCAAGAGCTAAAATTTTTCTATTCATATCCATTTGTAAAATATTTCTTATTCTTTTCATTACCTCTTCATCAAAATTATAATATAAATGACCCACATCTCTTACCTCAAAACCGTGATAAATAAATATCAATCTATCTTCCACTCCTAATTTTTTAAAAGTATTATAATTTTGTAAAATTGGAGAATGAACCACAATTGCACCAGGATTTACTTCTCTTAATCTTTTTTCCAATAAATCGAAATCCCCTATATAAATTTTTACACCTTCATGTTCATGAATTTCCAACTCTTTTTTTCCTACGGGATATTTAGCAATACATACGGATACATTATATCCGGCTTTTTTATACGCTCTAACTCTTGCAGGTATAAACGCCCCTCCATACATATTATTTTTATGAGGATAATCAGCACAAACCACTAAAATTTCTTTTTTATTAACTTCCCCTTCTATCGGAACCACTTCACCATCATATAAATCATGTCTACCTATTTCTTTATTTATTTTTGCAATTTCAGAAGTTACGAACATCAATCTTTTATGAACAAAATCTACTTTTTGATCCAATGGTAAATATTCTTTTTCTTCAAAATAATCATCATCAAAAGTTATTACCTCATTAATTTTATTTTCTTTTAAAATTTCCAAACTCTCTTCCAAATTTGTTATCTTATCCAATAGATTAGTAACAATATCCTCTAAAAATTTATTTTTTTCTTTAAGCTCTTGAATTTCTTTTAGATTAATATTATCCATTATTCATCCTTTTGAGTAAATTTATTAATTTTTTCGTACTTGCTTTTCTTGAATAGTTTTCTCTTTGCGGTCTATTTACATTACTTGGAAAAACTGTTTTTGTCAAAAATTCAGTAATTTCTTTTTCATCATTCACCACCCAATAAACATGTTCCAATCCTTCAAGTTCTTTAGACAGTGTATAAGGTCTCGGATTTTCTTTGCTTGTAATTACTAAAATAATATTATTACAAGCTATATAATCATAAATTTTTGTTGTCGATTCAAAATCATGAGAACAATATACTACGCCAATATCCATATTTTTCAAATGCGCTATCACTTCGGCGTAATCTTTTTTACCGTGGGATATTAATCTTTTATTAGAACTTTTTTCCAATTTCGGATAAGGATTTCCGAAATGATGTAGTTCATATCCTAAAACGTTTTTAATAGAATTAATTAAATTTTCAGGCTTTCTATCATGAGCGAATGAACCGGCATAACATAGTCGGATAATTCTATTATTCGGAGACCTTTTTTTTGTTTTTTTGAATAAAGACATAATATTTAATTTTTTAGGATTAAAAGGTATTTTAGGATAAAGTTTTTTAACTTCTTCTAATAATTCTGTATCGATATTATCCACTACTTTATCATTGTAACCGTTTTTTATTATCTCTACAGGCTGTGGAGAAAAAGGACTCATCAGTTTTGCACAATAATCATTAACGGTTACTACTTTATCACTCATAGAACAAAATATATCTTCATATTTTTGTCTCATTTCTTCATTTAATTTTGTTATTTTAGGATCTTTGCTATAAAATCTCGGATTTTTACCCATAGGATCTCTGTAATCTTGAATAACTTTTGCATTCCATTTTTCTTGTGCATATTTAGTGAAATAAAAATGCATAAAAGGATTACCCGTTAAAATAACATAATCATACGAAAGCTCCGGATGCGAATCAAAATACTCTATTAAACTTTTCGTCCAAGAAAAAGCTACGGTATTAACACTTTTTTTAATTTGTTCGTGTTCCAATTTTATATCAATAGGTGTCGAAATACCTGTGACCGTTCCGTAATCCGGTACAAAATGAATATTTTTTTCCTTTTCAACTTGCCTCATTGCACTAACAAGTTCAGTTTCATATTCGCCTTTACTTAAATTTTTCAAATTCTCAAACCAATATTCAGGTCTAAAAATACCGACTGATAATACAGGTTTGTAATAATAAGAAATAATTAAAACTTTTTTCTTATTTTCATTTCTCTCAATTATAGGCTCAAATTTTTCAAATACCCTATCATCCAATTTATCAAATTCTTTAAATTGAGTAATATTAAAAATATATGTTTTTTTAAATTCGTTTATCTTATCTTCATCAAAAGAAAATATTAAGTTAGCATTACTCAATAAACTCCATTTTTCCCAATGTAACTTTATGATTTCTTCTACATAAATACCGTATTCTATCTTATTCAATTCAAATAATTCATGTGCTAATTTTAATTCATTTTCATTGAAATTTACTAAAGTATAAAATTTAAATCTGTCAAATTTATAAATGATATGTCTCAAAATATCTGAAATACTTTTAACGGATAAATCTTCAACATCACATATCTCTTCATTATTAATATAAATTTTATTTTCAAAAATTTTTAATTCGTTAAAATCATGATTTGAAAAATTCGTAAGATTAAATATTAATCTGTCACCTTCGATTTCTTTTAATTTTTCTAATATTTTGTTTAAAATATTTTCAAAAAGTTCATTATTATCTTCAAATTCAATCTCTTTTAAAAATGCTTTATCTAATAATTTATTTTTAAAGTTTTTAGTTATTTTAAATTCGATTCTTTTCTCTTTTTTTACATTTTTATTATTCAAAACTAAAACACTATTAGAATCAATTTCCGTTTCCGCAATATTTTTATTGAGCGATTTTCTACTTATCAATTGTTCGACAAAATTTTGCAAAATTGGAATATCTATATCCGACATTTTAGAAGAATGAACAAAAAACGCATTATCGCTTCTACCTAAAATTAGAATACTTTTATATCCTATCCTTTCTAAAAAATCTTTTATTTGATTAAATTTTTCCCCAGAATGAAATTCAACGGAAATAATAGGCAGGTTTTTTTTGATTGTATTAACACCGCCTTTTAAAACTTCATATTCATGCCCTTCAACATCAATTTTTATAAATGCTATTTTTTCTTTTATATCAACTTCATCCAAAGGCTTAGCATCAATATTTCCGTTATAATTCACTATACTCCAAGTGCCGGAATTATCAGGATAATTTTGTCTCAGTAAGACTTTTGAATTTTGCATGCTTAAGGCAAAATTAAATACTTTAACATTTTCTATTTTATTGAGTAACAGATTCTTTTTTAATAAATCATAATTTTCTTTTATAGGCTCAAATGCATAAACGTCTCTATTTAGAATCTTGCTGTAATAAAGAGTATGGTTTCCTATATTGGCACCTATATCTAAAATAGCACCTTCTTGTAACGGCAAATAGTTTAATACCTCTAAATTTTCAACTTCATAAAAAATTTTATTATCATGAATAAAATCAGAAATGTATTCGTTTTCGAAAAGCGCAAAATTTATTTTTTTAGATTTAAAATTTATCTGTTTATAACGCATTACAATCCTTCAATACTTTTTCAATCCTTTTTTCCCATAGATTTTCTAAAACAAATTTTGTGATATTTTGTTGCTTTTGTTTTAAAATTTCTCTATTTTCAACTATTTGCATTAAAAATTTTACAATTTCAACAACATTATTATCAAGATTAAATCCGACATCATATTTCTTAACAAGTTTACCGGCTTCAGTCCCGTTTCCGGCTAATACAGGCAACTTTAATGAGAGATAATCAAACACTTTTACAGGAATTGCCATTTTTCTATATGAATCATCTTCAAATAAAGAAAGTCCGATATCAAAATCCATATTCACAGCAAGTTCGGTAAAAGAACCTTCATGAAGGTATATATTTTCATTTTCTTCCAAATTTCCGTAAATATGTCTCGATTTATTCAATTCCGCTTTTTTTATATACAAATGCAGTTCTAAAGGTAAATCTTTACAAATATAAAACGCTTCTAAAAATTTCCTAAAGTCATAAAATTCCCCCATACCTCCCGTATAAACTATCTTTATTTTTTCTCCGCTACCACTTATATGATGCGAATCAAATAACATCATCATTTTATTAATACCGGGAGGTAAGGTATCTAATTTATTTTTATATTCCTGCGGCACAAGTCCTCTTAATATCATCTCTTCTACAAATGTTTCGGATGGAGTATACATTTTCGTAATATTCATAAACATATCCATAACTTCATCTCTTAAAGTCAAAAACCTACCATACGCACTATCTTTTGAAACAATCTTTTCATACTGTGGATATGCTTGATACATGTCTCTTAAAAAGACCGTATAGTTGATACCATGATTTTTTAACATTTTTCTAAATTCGTGTCTTAATTGACCTTGTGCGGAATATATAGGGGATGGTGAAGACAAGCTCTCTTCATAAGCTAAAAGAGCTCTTTTTTTTCTTAAAAGAGTTTTTAAAAATTCTTTTTTTCTTCTTAATACGACATCTTCTCCCATAAAAACAAAACATCTTTTATATTTTCTAAAATTATCTCTCATTGCCCTCACTCTCATAGGCCTTGCAGAATGACGGTGACCTTCTATTGAAGCAAAATGAGTAAATATTACAAAATCCTCATTATCATCTATACAAAAATCAGTATCTTCGTAATATTTTTCCAAATCATTTTCCATTATTTGTTTTATTCTTTTATATAATTTATTTTTTAATGATTCAAAATTCTGTTTTTTAATAATATTTTCATAGCCTTCTTGTGTAAGGTCTTTGAATTTATCTTCGTTTTTTAATAATGTAATAATTTTTTTATATAATCCCTCAATAGTTTCATAAATCAACACATGAGAATTTATATTTTCATAATCACTATATTCTCTGTTAAATTGAACGAATATTGGATGATGTTTTTGTAAAAAACAATCAAAAACACCTTCCACATCATAATTTTTTTGAAAATTAATAGTTATTTCTATATCATTTAAAATATTCTCACATTCATTTCGTTCATAAAATTCAACATATAATTTTTCAAATATAAACAAATCTTTTAATTTGTCTTTTTCTTCTTTTTTACAAAAAATTTTATAATTAAAAACAATTTCGTCATTTTCAATATAACTATTTAATTCTTTTAAAAAATTAGGTAAAGAAATAACATTTTCAGGAGGAATAATTCCGATATTCAATTTTGTTTTATTATTCAAACTGAATTTATCAAATTTTCTATTTTTAAATCCGTAAGGCAATAATAAATAAGGTACATCAGAAAATTTTAAATATTCATGTAAATGAAAAAATGACCTAAACCCTATTGCATCAACATTTTTCAACAAACTATTAAACCTTTCGGTTAATTTCGGATTTGTTCTTCTATTAAATAGCGTATCAGACCCTGAGAAAATCACAAGTTTTTTAAGTTTTTCAAAAAAATCTAACTCCACACCGTATTTTGTTGCATTTAAAGCTATAGCCAATGAATATTTCGTATCTAATATTTTTCTTTTATTTGAAAATATAAAACTATCAAAATCAAAAAAATACGAATTTTTAGAAATCAAAAAATCTATTTTTTTTCTTGAAATTAGAAATATTGAAGTCTCTTGGTCTACAATACTATTAATTGCTTTATATAAATTTTTTGCAAAACCATTATCAAAATCGGCAAAAATTAAAACATTTTCTATCTTTTTACAATTCATCCAAAACCTTTTTTATTTTTTTAGATTCATTTTCCCAAGCGTATTTTCTTGATTTTTTCATAATCTCTTTTTTATTTATTTGATCTAAGTTTTTCATAATTTCATTTACTAATATATGTATTTTTTCAGGATTTTTATAAGAAAAATAATAACCGTTTCCTACTTCATCCAAAAATTTTTTAATTTCAGGCAAATCAGTTGCAATTACAGGCAAACCGGCCATACTCATTTCAAAAACTTTATTAGGTAAACTATAAAAATATGATTTTGATACAGGATTAATAGCGCAAATACCCACATCAGCATCTTTAATAAAATCAACAACATGTTGATGAGCTACAGGTTCTAAAAAATGCACTCTATTTTGAACTTTATATTTTTTTGCTAAATTTTTTAATTTCTCTAAATATTTTTCATCTCTATGTCCGACACATACGAAATGAATATTTTCATTAATCTTATCAAGCTCTTTTATTACCCAATCAATTCCTCTATTTGTAGACACTTTTCCAACATATAATAAAATTTTTTTATTTTCATCAAATCCTAATTTTTTCCTTAAAGAAGGACCTTGATATTTTTCAATTACAGGAGTATTTCTGATAACATATATTTTTTTATTTTTGAAAACGTTTTGTAAAATCGATTTTATCGATTCATTTACTGTAATAACCACATCCGCTTTTTTCCCATATTTTTTCTCTATATATTTAACCCATATTTTTTCATACCATGGTAAAGGAGGATTCCTATAAACTTCCAATTCATGGGCATCATAAATTAATTTTGCTCCTATTTTATCTTTGATAGTAGAACCCAAAGGCAAAGTTATCAAATCATGTGCATGAATAATATCCGGATTATATTTTAAAATTTCTTCTTCAAATGTATTTTTAAAACTATCATATTTTACAAACTTCGCCGCTCTTTTAACTAAAAAACCTTTTAATTTTTTTATTTTTATAAATTTCGGAATTACTTTCCTAACATCTCCAGATAAATTCCATTTAATTCTTTTATAAAAAACACCGTTTTTTTGTTCTTCTTCTTTTGTGTTTTCTTTCAATATTGCAAAAACTTTTACTTCATACCCCAAATTTACCTCTGCTTCTGATATTCTTATTACTCTTGCATCAATTATACAAGGATTAGACACTAAAACAGCTATTTTTTTCATAAAAGCTCTTTAATAATTCTCTCACTTGCTTTACCGTTACCATATAAATCAATCTCAAAATCATCATTAAACTTAAAGTTTTTATAAATATCCAATATCTTATTTTTATCCGCTCCGGCCAATACGTTAAATCCGTTTTCTATCAACTCCACCCACTCCGTTTCGTCTCTTAAAGTAATACAAGGCTTTTTGAAAAAAAA
>Ga0256843_1000897_pt1 | contig 24461 bp, 16 predicted proteins | sample AlvinellametaG_FD_191572 | JGI IMG/M metagenome (GOLD analysis project Ga0256843, IMG submission 191572) | Pompeii worm associated microbial communities from hydrothermal vent at the East Pacific Rise, Pacific Ocean - Alvinella | ecosystem: Host-associated > Annelida > Integument > Unclassified ... | reverse complement strand
TTTTGGTTATTAGAAATAAAAAAGGACTCCCATGAAAAGCCTTAGATTTTTTTTGATTGGAATCACAAGTTTGATTTTAGCTGGATGTAGTACAGGAAGCTCTAGTAGTGATAGTGATGTTGTTAATACTCCAACAGCTACTACAGAAGATTCATCAAAACTCAAAGCTTACTATGTAGATGAACCAGTAGCAAATATCTCTTATATTTGTGGAAAGTATAGTGATAAAACAGATAAAGAGGGAGCTTTTTTCTTTGAAAAAGGGAAAGATTGCTCATTTTATATCTCCTCTCTTAGTTTAAATAGCATCAAAACTGACAACTTAAATGATGGTGATTATGTTTTAGAGAGTGACTCAAATGTGGCAGCTCTGCTTCTATCTTTAGATAAAAATAGAATGTACTCTGATACGATTGAAGTGGATCCAAGGGCTATAGAAGCTCTAGCTCAGCTTGGTGTAGATGAGTTGCCAAAAGATGATAATGAAAGAGCAAATCTTATCAAAAAGATAAATGCTCTCTTAGGAGATGAGAATCTTCAAGCAGTTACAAAAAAAGAGGCTGAAGCTCACCTTAAGCAAACAATCTACAACTACGATAAAGATAGAGTAAAATTAACAGAACCAAAGGCTAGCTGGCTAGATGCTGAGATGATTTCTCTTTATTATCCAAACAGTAATGGCTTAGATAGTGATTCTCAAAGCGCTACTAATAGTGGAACTAGCAATTACAACTTGGCAAATATCAACTGGTACTCAACAACAAAGATCTATACATCTGAGCTAGAGAGAGCAAAAGAGTTTGAAAAGAGAGATTATACGCTATTAGCTTGGAGTGAGCTTGGTATGCACTGTATGGATGGAGAGTATAATGTCTTTGCTCTTTTGCCACCTTATAATACTTTAAAAGCTCAACTAATAATCAATGGTACATCTCCAAGAATTGCTAGCTCTGATGTAACAATAACTTATGAAGCAGCTACAAAAGAGAATGGTAATATCAATACAACTAGCCAGAATAAAACAGATTTTTGGCTTTATGCAGATAAACTTTTCCCGACTGTTGGAAGCTTGGCTGTAGACCAAGGATTAAAAGGTAAGCCAACTCAGAGTCAAACTCCTGTAGCGATGGATTTTAATATCTCTCAAAATCTTTTTGTAGCAGAAGGAATCCCAGCTACTCCAAAAAGTGATAGTGGTACTAGAGATGAGTATCCAATAGTAAGAGTGGTAGCAAAAGATAAAAATGGTGAAGTTTTGGCTACGACAACTACTACTTTGCCAGTAAGTGATGAGATGGATTGTATGAGATGTCACGACTCTAGAGTAGATATTTTGGAAAAACACGATAGAAATTTTCCAGATGCAGTCAAAAATTTGGCTTCAGAGTTGAAAGATAGAGGTTTTGATTATGATGATGATGGGTTAGTCGCTACTTATAAAAATAAGAGTCCTATTCTTTGTGCATCTTGTCATAAATCAAATGCTTTAGTTGGTAGTGGGATTGATGGTGTTAAGCCTTTGACTGAGGCTATTCACTCAGCTCATGCTACAAGAAGTGATACAAATGGGGAGCTTTTAGGAGATGGCGAAGATAGAAATAGCTGTTATGCTTGTCATCCGGGCGAAGGTACAAAATGTCTAAGAGGTGCGATGGGTAGTGCTGGTGTAGAGTGTCAAAGCTGTCATGGTACGATGGAAGCAGTCGGCAAAACAGGTAGAGATGGTTGGAAAGAAGAGCCTAATTGTCAAGCTTGTCACCAGGATGGAAAAAGGTATGAAGATGCTGTGACAAACAAATCCTTAGGGACTTTGAGAGAGGCTCTTGATAGTAGATTTGCGACTGAGCAAGCAAATATCGATACACATCCAAGACTCTACAAACATAGTACAGGGCATGGTGGTATTGCTTGTGCTGGTTGTCACGGAGCACAACACGCAATCTACCCAAGCAGTGTAGATGCAGAAAATAGACAAAATATCGAACATCAAGGCTACAAAGGAACTCTTAGAGAGTGTGGAGTTTGTCACAAAAATGAGCCTGCTATTACTGCTCACAATGGACCTCACGGATTGCACACTATTGGTCAAAGATGGGTAGATATGCACGGGACAGTCGTTCTTAGAGAGGGATTGGACAACTGTAAAAGCTGTCACGGTACAGATTTAGAAGGTAGTTTCTTGTCCAAAGTCGGAACTGATAGAGAGTTTAAGCTTGGGGTAATGAATAAAAAAGTCTCTTTTGAGGCTGGTGAAAAAGTATCTTGTAAAAAGTGTCACAATAGTAATTTGATGGAGGTTTCAAAATGAGAACAAGAAGAGATTTTTTAAAGTTAGCTACTGCATCTAGTTTGATGGCTTTTGCCCCTGAGCTTCTGTTAGCAGGAGAGTTAAATCTACTTAGCTCATCTGCAAAAAAAGCTATCGCCCAAGTTTGGCAGATGGAAAAAATGAGAGATGATGTAGCCAAAGCTCTTGGTGAGACTTTAGATATTGCTCTGCTTAAGACGATTGGAAACTGGTCAGCAACCAATAGAAAAGCAGTACTAAATGAAGTAGTTAAACTCTATGGTATAGACCTCGCTTACACAGAAGATGGTAAACTTCCACTAACTACAGAACAAATCTCAGAGCTTGGGGCTGGGGAGTTTGCATCTTCTGCTCTTAAAAATAAGTATGACGATTATGTAAATAGTGGTTCTAAATCACCAAAAGATGCTCTTTTGGTAATGGTCAAGCTTACAGTTGATGAGATTACAAAAATCAAAGAGGCTCAAAAGCTATTCTCTCCTACTGATAAAGTCGCAGAAAACTTTACATATTTGGCTGATGGAGCGATGGGACACTATTGGGCTTTGGATAGGGAGCTTATTAAAATGGGTGTAGTTAAGGGGAGCTGTGAAGCTGGTGATAAATATTGCAAATCTCCAATTGAGTATCCAATCACCTATGGACGAGACCACATCTCTGACCCAAAACCTCTAAATAGCGAACAAAGACACGCTCTAGCTCACATGTGGAGTGAGGAGAAGATGGCAAGAGATGCTTTTGAGACAGTCTATAGTGTTTACCCACATTTGAGACTCTTTTATAATATTGGTCACTGGTCTGAAGTACAACACATGAGCGCTGTCGAGGAGCTTGTGGCTCTTTATAATATCGATGTCAATGATTATGATAATGAGAATTCTCACTATCAACCATCTAAACTTAGAGAGATGGGCCCTGGAGATTATGCGATAGAAGATTTCGAGACTAGATATCAAAATGTTCTTCTACCTTATGCTGTGCAAAGTGATATAGCAGCTTTACAGTTGGGGTGTATGGTAGAAGTACAAGATATCAGAGATTTAAATGGTTTTTTAAAGCAAAACTTCAAAAATCCTTATATTGAAAGGACTTTTAAATATCTCATTGCAGGAAGTCAAAGTCACTACTGGGCATACCACTACGCATTGATTGCTAGGGGTGTGAGCAATGGATGTTGCTCTGCTGGTGGGGATTATTGTAAAGATGCTTCAGAGTATCCGTCTGGAAGTCATAAAGAGGAGTTAGCTATGCTCTGGAATCGCTCTAATAGTGGGATTTTATTTAGCTAAAGGGTATAAATATTTAAAATAACCTTTTTCTTTATAACTTTTATGAAAATTTAAGTTATCTTCTGATAATATATTAAATATAAATAAAGCCAAACTCGTCGTGAGGCGAGGACGGAAAGCCACGGGTCTCTTTGAGACAGCCGGGTTGCCTCTCTGGATGAGAGTAATCTGCATTTGAAACTTCTTTCATCCGATTATCCCGTTTAGGCTTTCTATTTTGATTTAAGAAAAGGGGATATTATGAAACATCTTATTTTTAAGACTCTTTCAATTATTGGAGTCTCAATAATCTTGGCAGGCTGTAGCGGTGTAAGTGTCGAAAGCAGTAATAGTGACACAACCTCTTCAACTCCTACATCAACAACTACATCAACTTCTACTACCAAAAAAGATATAAAAGTGGGTACTGGAGTCTATGTCGATACTGTTGTAGAAGGCGTAGAGTATCAGTGTGGGGATATTGATGGAGCCACAGATAGTGATGGAATTTTTGTTTATGAGCTGGGTAAAAGCTGTACCTTTAAAATTGGCGCACTAAAATTAAGAGATATCGAAGCCTCAAAGTTAACCAAAGATGGAGTCATTATTCAAGAAACTGATGAAAAAATCTCCCAACTTCTACTATCTTTGAATATCTCTACAGACCCAAAAAAAGTAATCAAAATAGATAAAATCTTAGCAAAAGAGTTTGATGGGGAGTATTACAAAAAAGATATCAAAGATGCTGATGTCGAAGAGTTGATAAGACACGCAGAAGATGAGCTTAGAAAAAAAGGTATCGAAAAAGAGCCTCTTAGAATTGTAGATAAGACAAAAGCAAGAGAGCATTTAAAAGATAGTTATCAGACTTATTCTAAAGCAGAAGGTTTTGTATTAGCAGATGAGGATGATGATATTTTTGATGACGTTCCAAATCAATCTACAGACCAAGAGGGGAGTCACTCAAAAGATGGTTCTCTTGCTCAAAATGGAAAAGATAGAGAAAAAAATGATAAAGACGATGCCAGCTCAAATCTTGGAGATGAAACTACTCAAACTAGCACTGCTCAGACACAAACATCTACCACTACATCTTCATCTACCTCATCAACCCAAACTTATGTAGAAGATTATAGTTATCTCCCAACAAAAGATGAGCTAAGTGATGAGATGGCTGTGAAGTTTTTGAATATGGCAACTTTTGGTGCTACTCCAAAGCTAGTAGCTGAATTAAAGAGTAAAGGCATCAAAAAGTGGGTAGAAGAACAGTTAGAAATCCCTTATAATGAGAAAAAGGATAGTATTTTAAGAGGGATTATCAAAACTCTAACATCAATTAATACTACTTACTACTCTAGAGATAATGTCAGTGTAGATGAGTGGCTAAAAGATAATAATGGTTACTACTTCAATCAAGGAAAAAGAGGCGGACCAAATGAGTTAGCCTTCCACTATAGCAAAGTTTTTGATGCTCATATGAGATACAAAGGACAACTAAGACAAAGAGTAGCTTATGCTCTTAGTCAAATCATAGTAGTCTCTCAATCAAACGACCTATTTTTTACAGAAAAGGGTGAAGCTCTATCTTATTATTACGATATTTTGCAAAAGAGAGCTTTTGGTAACTATGGAGATTTGCTCTATGATATTTCAATGTCACCAGCAATGGCTACATTTTTGACATTTGCAGGTAACAGAAAAGAGTATGTAGATGAGGAGACAGGTGCTAGAATTTTGCCAGATGAAAATTATGGTCGCGAGATTATGCAACTCTTTTCTATTGGTCTTTATGAGCTAAATATGGATGGCACACAAAAAAGAGCTTCTGGAGGTGCTAGAGTACCAACTTACACTCAAGAGGATGTCAATAATCTCTCAAGAGTCTTTACTGGTCTTAGCTATGCTCATACTAAATTTGGGGAGACTCTACTTAGAGGAGACAATACTCATCAGTTAGAGTGTTTTATGGATTATCACGATACTGGAGAGAAAAAAGTTTTGGGTACGACTCTACCTGCTGGTCAAAACTGTGAGCAAGATGTCAAATCAGCAGTTGATTTGCTTATGAGACATCAAAATGTGGCTCCATTTATCGCTAAAAAGTTGATTATGAGACTTACAAAATCCAATCCAAAAGATGATTATGTAAGAAGAGTTGCAGAGACTTTTGCAAGAAGTGGTGGTAATCTAAAAGAGACTGTAAAAGCAGTACTTCTAGACCCTGAAATCTGGGAAAATATTAAAAATGGAGATGGTGTAAAAATCAAAGAGCCTTATTTAGCATTTACTCAGACTCTAAGAGCTTTGGGTGCAAAAACACTACCTAAAATGAGTTGGATAAATAAAGAGAAAAAGAGAGTAACCCTTCCAAATGAGGAGTTTATCTCTGATTCACTTTATGATTCTTTAGGAGAGTGGCCAACAACATCTCCAACAGTATTTAACTTTTATGATGATGAGTTTGTACCAGATAATAATGAGTTTAAGGTTAGAGGTTTTGTAGCTCCTGAGCTTGAGATAATTACGGCAAAATATAATGTAGCTTATAACAATACTCTACAAGATATCATCTCTCACAATGCTCTACCTCTACAGCTAAATGATAGAGGTCAAACTCCAGAAGAAAATCCTACAATCTATGGAAATCATAGAGTATATTTATACTTTGATTATAAAGATATTTTGAATGTTTTTAAGAAAAACGGTTTTGGGGAGGGCTTAGATGAAGGACACGATGCAAAAACAGCTGAAAAGGTAGCAGGTGCAGTAATTGATTATATATCTGAACTTTTTCTTGGCAAAAAGTTGAGTAATGAACAAAGAGAAATCCTAGTAAATAGGTATAAAGGTGCAAGATACTGGAATCGTGGAGACCACTCTCTTGAATATATGGAGAAGATGTTAGTATTATACTGGATTAAAGGTATAGTTGTAGATATTACTCATACAGATGAGTTTATGGTTCAGTAGAGGAAGGATAAGATTATGAATAAGTTAGAAAGAAGAGATTTTTTGAAATTAGCAGGTGGAATCACACTATCATCATTTGTGATTCCAGATGAACTATTAGCAGAGAATGGAGACAATTTTAATGATTTCAAAGCTCTAGTGGTAGTCGACCTTCAAGGTGGTAATGATGCGATAAATAGTTTCATCCCTGCAGATAGTCGCTCAGGAATCAATACGGGCTATGAAAAATATACTCAAGCTCGTTCAGGTGTGACTAGAATCTTAGATAATGATTTGATGGGTGATTTAAAAAGAAATATCAGCAATGGTAACTTGGAATTTGGTTCAGCTAGTAGCAACCCATACTACGAAAATGGTGATATCTATAAAAGCTATATCAAAGGTTTTTATCTGCTAGATAGAAATGGTTTTGATAGTAAAGTGGCAATCAATCCAATTATGCCAGAGATTGCTTACTGGATGGATAAAGGAGTAGGAGCTATTATTCAAAATGTGGGAAATTTGCCATACCCTGCTACCAAACAAGAACTAAGAGATAAAAAGGTCAAGCTTCCACCATTTTTATTTGCACATAATCAGCAATCTATCTTGATGAGGACAGGACAAGCAAGCTCTATTACGTTTCCTACTGGTTGGCTAGGGAGACTTGCGGATAGATGGCAGGGATTAAATGGGAGTGATGTCTATAAAATGAATATCAGTCTTTCCACCTATGGAAAATATAAGATGTTTTTTGGAAATAGTACAGAGCCGATGAGTTACAGCAACTATGGACCAGTAGATTTTAAGACTTTGAGTTTGGAAGCTCAAAAAGAGTTGGCTCAGCTTGGAAATATGGATAAGTTTCATACTCTTTACAAAGAGACAGTCCAAAATATAATCAAACAGACCGAAGTAACAATTAATGACTGGAATAGTGTCAGTAAAGATAGGGAAATTTTTAGCTCACTCAAAGATAGCTATGGAATCTCTTTTTATGACTCTAGAGGTATTGTCAAAGTTCCAGAGAGCGACCTTTATGGTTTGAGTGCTGGGGGAGTACAAAATCACCATATCGCATCATTTGTAACAGCTGCAAAACTTATAAAAATTGGTAAGGATAAAGGTTTCAAAAGGATGGTAATTGCTATTACTCTTGGAGGATATGACCAACACTCTACTCAACCAAAAACACACTCTCAAAGATTAAGAAATTTGAGTCTGGGAACAGATAGATTTATGAGAGCAATGGAACATCTAGGACTTTTAAATGATGTAACACTCTTTACTGTTAGTGAATTTGCTAGAAGTCTAGGAAGCAATAGAGATGGTACAGACCACGCTTGGGGTGGCTCTTACATGGTGCTAGGTGGTGCTGTCAAGCCTGGAAATTATGGTAGATTTCCTGATTTGACTCTAGAAGGAGAAGATGATTATACAGTCAAAGGGAGATTTATCCCATCTACATCATTTACTCAATACTACGCAACACTTCTAAAATGGTTTGGAGCAGATAGTGATGTGATGGCTCATGCACTACCAGAGCTTAAAAACTTTGATTTAAAAGATTTGGGATTTATGGGTTAGGAAAGTAATCTACCTCTCAACTCTGTTTGAGAGGTAAGTTGAAATGGTAAGTTGAAATTGGTATCTAAAGTTCTTAATTATTAACTTTTAATCTTGAGAGTGTATTGTATCTCTATAAAGTATATAGCCACTTTTTTTCTCTTTTTTTACCTCTTTTAGCGCTTGATAAGCTTGATGTTCTAGCTTTGTTAAATCTTTTGTATCGTCTGGATAGATTGATATTCCAATACTAACGGTAATAAAAATATCTTTGTCATCAATTACTCTAAAAGGTTTGATGAGGTTTTTGAGAATTTTTTTTGCAATTAGCTCAACAATATCTAAATCCTCTATCAGTTTTAAAGAGACAATAAACTCTGAAGCTCCATATTTTCCAACCAAGTCACTATCTCTAGTTGAATTTTTGAGTCGTTTTGCCAAAATTCTAATAATCTCATCTGCTACTTTTTGACTGTAGGTTTCACTGATATACTGAAAATCATTGACACTAATAATCATAAGGGCTGTTTTTGTATTTGTGATATCAGCTTCATAGATTGTCTGGTTGAGATATTTAGAAAATGCTGGTCGATTTAGTAGTTGAGTAAGCTTGTCATACTCATCGGCCTCTGGACGAATGATACTCTCTCTAAAAGATGATTTGCTATATTTATACTCTTTTGTAATATCTTTGAATACTTTTAAGTAATACATATCATTATCAATATCTTCAATTATAGTAGAAGCAACTCTGTAACTTCTACCACTTTTTGCTACTATCTCTTTTTTATTTAGTTCATTTACATCTCTAATAATTGAAGCAAAAAATCTATCAAAACTCATATTTTTACTAATATTAAACCATTTTTGAAGAGTTACACTATAGTAGACTATTCGATTTTTGTTATCGACTATGACAGTTCCAATATCTACCTCATCAAGTAAATCTATATATTTTTGGAGATTTTGAGCCTCTTTGTTAATTTGTTTTTTATGCTCTTCTATCTCTAGCTTCTGTTTTGAGAGCTGTTTGAGCTTTTTACTTTTGACTCCTAGAGTAGCACCTACTAAAATCATAGCCAAAACATTAAAAATACCCAAAGCCTGAAAACCAATCCCATCTTGTGTAAATAAAAAAGTTAAAAGAGGGATTTCTATAGGTAAAGCAAATATCAAAAAAGCTCTCCAAAAACTAAAAAGAGAGATAGAATAAGCAACCACAAGTGTTACTAAAATAGCACTAATTGCATATTGATAATCAGTTGGCATAGATTTGATAGAGTAAAAAGATACCAAAGAGATAAAGATAGAACCAACTCCAAGCCAAATTAGATGAGACCTCAAAGCACGAGAGGCAGTAGGAAGATTATCATCTTCATCATCTAAAGTAAGAGTCAAATCTATATTTTTCCACCTAAGAAGAAAAATCACCATAAAAACTAAAATAGCTCCAATAAGGTAGAGTGTAGGAATATAGCCAAAATTTAAGCCCAAAATAATTACTGTAGCGACCGCATAAAAAGCCAAGAGAGCATACTCGTTTTTAAAACTATTTAAAAGGAGTAAAAATTTAAATCTATTATCGATTTTCCACATTTGATACAAACTTCCTGTAAAATTTTTGCGAAGTATATCATACAAAAACTGTTTATTTTAAGCAAAAAATTAATAATTTCTATTAATTTGTATCAATGGATTAAAAGCTATAACTTTAAGCTTAATGAATCTTAAAGCCTCCAAAAAAATGGATATATTTTGAAGGCTCTATCTTTAAACCTTTTTTTGTGCCATTTTGATATAAATATGCAAAATCTCAATCGAAGCTGGGGTAATTCCGCTAATTCTAGAAGCTTCAAAGAGTGTAGGAGGAGTTGCTCTTTGAAGTTTTTCAACAATCTCATTACTAAGACCTTCTACTTTTGTAAAATCAAAATCTTCAGGTATCTCCACCTTTAGCATTTCATGCATTTTTTCTATCTGATTTTTCTGCTTCTCAATGTAGCGATAGTATTTTGCCTCCACCAAAATCTGCTCAATCTCCTCATCACTATACTTCTCAAATTCCGGTAGAAGTGCCAAAAGCTTCTCTTTTGTCGGTGATGCAATCCTAGCCAAAATATCAATCCAAGCTGTTTTATCATTAATTTTCTGCTCTCCAAGCTCTTCTAACTTCTTACTAAACTCTTTTGTTGGAGTTGTGAAATTAGTTTTTAGCCAAGCAATCGCCTCTTGGATATTTTGCTCCTTTTTTGCCACCTCATCAACAAAGCTTTCCTCTAAAAGCCCAAACTTTTTACCGTATTTGTAGAGCCTAAAGATTGCATTATCTTCACGAAGCAGTAGCCGATACTCTGCTCTACTTGTAAACATTCGGTAAGGCTCATTCGTCCCTTTTGTCACCAAATCATCAATCAAAACTCCAATATAAGCTTCATCTCTACCCAAAATAAAAGGCTCTTCGCCCCTGATTGCCAAAACTGCATTAATCCCAGCCATAAGCCCTTGAGCTCCAGCCTCTTCGTAGCCAGTTGTACCATTTACTTGACCAGCCCAGTATAAATTTGGGATTTTTTTACTCTCTAAAGTATGCTTTAGCTCTGTTGGCTGGATAAAATCATACTCAATCGCATAACCATATCTGACAATTTTGGCGTTTTCTAGCCCTTTGATTGAGTGTATCATCTCTCTTTGGACATCGACAGGCAAAGAGGTGCTAAGTCCATTTAGGTAATACTCATTGGCTTCTAGAGTCTGAGGTTCTACAAAGATTTGATGTCTTGGTCTCTCCCTAAATCTATCGATTTTATCCTCGATACTTGGGCAGTATCTAGGCCCAACCCCTTCAATCTGCCCACTAAAAAGAGGTGCACGGTAGAAGTTGCTCTCTATAATTTTGTGAGTCTTTTCGTTGGTGTAAGTTACCCAGCAAGGAAGTTGCTTTGGAGCAAAATCTTCTCGTGAAGTCCTAAATGAAAATGGTGTTGGAGGATTATCGCCATCTTGAGGCTCCATCACCGAAAAATCGATACTCTCTCCAGCCACTCTTGCACAAGTTCCAGTCTTTAGTCTGCCAATTTCAAACCCAAGCTCTCTTAGATGATTTGCTAGATTCGTAGAGGCAAACTCCCCTTGACGACCTGCTTCTTGAGTATGTTCTCCGATGTGAATTAAACCGTTTAGAAATGTCCCACTTGCAATTATTATCTTCTTGGCACTGTAGCAATTACCCAGCTGAGTCTCCACGCCCACAGCCTCATCACCCTCTAAAATAACCTTAGTAACAATCTCTTGCTTGACAGATAGATTTGGAGTATTTAGCACCTTGTCTCTCATAAAAATTCTATATCTATCCATATCGATTTGAGCTCTACTCCCTCGCACAGCAGGACCTTTTGAGCCATTTAAAATCTTAAACTGCAAACCTGTCTCATCAGTGCAGACTCCCATCTCTCCACCAAGAGCATCAATCTCTTTTACCAGATGCCCCTTTGCTAAGCCACCAATTGCAGGGTTGCAACTACTAGCTCCAATCTGCTCTACCAAAATCGTAATCATCAGAGTCTTAGCTCCCATTCTAGCACTTGCTAGTGATGCCTCAATCCCAGCATGACCTCCACCGATTACTACTACATCAAAATCCATAAGATTAGGCTCCATTGTAAGAAATTTTTAGAAATTATATCCAATATCGATGAGAGAATATTTTTGAGTATTTTGAAGCTCTGAAAGATTAAATAGATGATTTTACTACTCTTTGAAGAGTACAGCACTCATATAACCTACGACTCTTTTTTTATCCCCATTTACATCAGCACTACTACTGTAATCCAAAAGCTCCACTCCAAACTCCTCTTCTCTTGCTACATCCAAAAGAGCCTTTATTCCTACTACTCCACATGCTTCACACCCTTTATCAAGTAAAGAGCTACTCTTTTTTAAGACGCCAGCCAAGCAGATATTATCTATAATTTTAGCTTCTTCTATTGAGTAGAAACTGCTCAAATCGCTACTGACTACTACTACATTTGATTCATCTCTTAGCAAAAAACTAATCATTTTTGAGAGAGTTTTATATTCTGAGTCTGGGAGATTATAAACTATCTCTACAATTTTGCTATTTGGCTCATAAAGTCTGATAAATGGCATCTGAGTCTCTGTAGAATACTCTAAATAGTGGACTCTAGAGATTGTAAGAGTATCAAATTTCTCTTTGAGAAGTCGAGAGTATTTTTTGTCAATTAAAATATTTCCACAAGGAGTCTCATAGTAGTCATTAATGGCTAGACTAATTCCATTAAAATCAAGATGGTGACTAGGCCCAATTACAATTACTCTTTTTGGTTTTGAGTTTCTTATTAGTTTGTGGGCGATATTGGCTGTAAAACCACTGTAAATAAAACCAGAGTGAGGAACAATAATAGCTCTTGGCTTTCTTTTAAGAGTATCCTTTCTCATATTTCTATTATCAAGCTCGCTATTGAAGTTTTTTAGTAGACTTCGTAATTCATCACAACCATAAGGATAAAATGAGCCTCTATTTCCAGCTTTTCTTACCATATTTAGCCCTTTTTGACCCTTAAATACGAGAAATTATCTCTATTATTTTTGAGAGTTTTAGTAAGAGAACTTATAGCCTCTTCGTCTTACTGTATGAATCACTTGAAAGCCTAAAATACTTCTTAATCTTTTACGAATTTGATTTATAGCTACTTCGACAGTATTATCACTGACATACTCTGGCTCTTCCCAAAGAGCATTGATTATCTCATCTTTGCTAAATACTCTCTGTTTACGAAGTGCTAAATATGCCAAAATATCAAAAGTCTTCCCGTTTAATGAGACAATTTTATCATCATATTCGATTCTTTTATTGACAATATCTATTTTTAATTTGCCGATATTTATAGATGTGCCGTAGAGATTTCTCATATTTGCAAGGACTCTTGCGGCTATTAAATCTGGTTCGTAGATATGATTGATGACGACATCATCAACCTTCAAAGAGTAGAAGAAGGGTTGATTGTGGCTATCTTCTGTGAGGATAATAATCTTAGTCTCTTTTTTCTTCCTCTTCATCTCATTTACATACCGCTCAAGAGAGAATTTTATACCCTCATCTAAGATAATAATAAGTTCATAGTGGCGAAAACAGGTGAAGTTGCCAGCATCATATAAATCAATTGCTGCATCGACAATACAGATAAAATATCTGCTAATCTCTTCTTCTATCTCTTTTGCAAACTCTTCATCAAACCCAACTGTTAATATTCTCATACCTGCTCACATTTTTTTCAAATTTTACTCTAGATAGCCAATTAACTCTATTTTAGATAGAGTTTTGTATCTCATATCGTATTTATAGCAAAACCTTGCTTATTTAAAAATAAAACTAACTTTCAGTTTTTTTTGCTATTTTATACTTTCGCATCAATTTTGACTTAGATTATTGACAAAGATTAGATTTTATGGTAAAAAGGCTACTTTTTTGCTTTGATATATACTCTAATTGGAGCTGGATAACCCTCTACTGTCTCATTCAAATTATTAGGATTTAAAAAGTTTTCAAGGGATTGAGTCTTAATCCAATCTGTCTTTCTCTGCTCACTAGTATCAGTCTTTTTAATTGCTAAGACTTCCATACTCTCAAAGCCAGCCCTCAAACACCAATTCTCTAGAGCTTTTATTGTAGGAATGAAATATATATTTGGGATTTTTGAGTAGCGACCTCTTGGAGTCAAAGCCACCTCATCATCACCTTTAATCATAAAAGTATCCAAAATCAACTCTCCACCATAATTTAGACTGCGATAAAGAGATTTTAGTGTACCGACTGGGTCACTACGATGATAAAGTACTCCCAGGCAAAAAATAGTATCAAATTTATACTCATAATATTCAATATGCTCTACGCCCAAAAGCTCATACTTAATGCCACTTTGAATAAACTTATCTATAAATTGAAACTGCAAATAGTAAAGAGGTGCTGGGTCGAAGCCTACTAGCTCTTGAGGATTTTGAGAGAGCATCCTAAAAAGATAGTATCCATTATTGCATCCGACATCGGCTACTACCTTCCCCTCCAAATTAAAATGAGGAGCTAAAAGATTATATTTGATGAAGCTTTGCCACTCACTATCAATCAAAAGGTCACCAATTTGAAAAGGACCTTTTCTCCAAGGAATCATAGCTCTTGCGACATCTTCAATTAACTCTTTATTCTCCTCTTGGTAGTGACCAGGTGGATAAATCTTAATGACATCACCTAGCTCTACTTTTGACTTTGGAGGTTGAGGAAGAGACTCTAGCCTTTTAAAAACAGGAAGTATATTTTTCCAGCATAGCCACTTTGCTCTTTCTTGTCTGATTTTATCCAGATCCAACATTATTTGTGAACTACTACTTTTTTAATAATCTGTTTTTGTAAAGGTCTATCCCCAGGTCCTGTTGGAGTAGAATTGATTTTATCTACTACATCTTTTCCTTTTATCACCTCTCCAAAGATTGTGTATCCTCCATTTAGCCAAGGAGTCGGAGCTACTGTGATAAAAAATTGACTACCATTTGTATTTGGACCTCGATTTGCCATTGCTACGAGGTATGGTCTATCAAAAACCAAATTTGGAGCATATTCATTTTTGAAAACTCCTCCATAAATCGACTCACCTCCTCTCCCAGTACCTGTTGGGTCTCCACCTTGAATCATAAATCCTCTGATTACTCTATGAAAAATAGTACCATTGTAGTAACCTTTTTTTGAGAGTCCAATGAAGTTTTTTACAGCCAAAGGAGACTCTTTTTGGTAGAGTTTGATTGTAATATCACCTTGATTTGTTTTGAGTGTGACGGTAGGATTTTTAGCAAAAGAGAAACCCAAAATCATCAAAAATAGAATAATTACTCTTTTCATCATCAATCCTTACAGACTACATCAAGTTTGTGTAGCACTCTTTCAAAAAAATCGCCAGCATCTCTTTGGACATCATCATTAAATTCAATATAAAAAGCATCTTTGCCGTGATCATCATTTGAGATATTTTCAAAAACTAGAGGTTTTAAGCCAGTCTCAGCTTTTACAGTTTCGATTGTATCTATTACTTGACTCTTAAGAGTTGGATTATCACCAAAGATTAGACATAATCCTTCGTAGCGTTCTTCCATTCTCATATAAGCTTTTATCTCTTTTGTCATTAGCTCTCCTTCTCTTTATCTTAAATTAAAATGATAAAGTAATGATAGCATAAATTGCTAACTCTAAATCAAAAATCCAAACAGATATTAATTAAAACCACAACTTAATTTCAATACAATCCAAAAATTGATTTCATCAAAAATAGATTATATGAAAGGAATCTAAAGTGGACTATTTTCAGTCAATTATTATCGGGGTGATTGAAGGTTTTACAGAATTTTTGCCTATTTCATCCACAGGACACATGATTGTAGCTGGGCATTTTTTGGGCATTCCTCAAGATGAGCTTACGAAAGCTTTTGAAGTTATTATTCAGTTTGCTGCAATTTTGGCTGTCATGATTATTTATAGAGATAAAATTACTATTAAAAAGGTAGATTTGTGGATTAAACTATTTGTAGCTTTTTTACCACTTGCGGTGGTAGGCTTTATCTTCAAAGATGTAATAAAAGAGCTTTTTGATAATCGAGTCGTTGCGATTATGTTTATCGTAGGTGGTGTTGCTTTTTTGGTGGTGGAATATTTTTATAAAGAGAGTCAAGCTCACACAAAAAATGTAGAAGATGTTACGATGAAGCAGAGTTTGATTATCGGTTTTTCTCAAATCTTTTCACTAATTCCTGGGACTAGTCGAGCTGGCTCTACAATAATTGGTGGACTTCTTTGTGGACTTGACCGTAAAACCTCTTCAGAATTCTCATTCCTTTTAGCAATTCCTGTGATGGGAGCTGTAAGTGGCTACGATTTGCTAAAACACTACAAAGAGTTTGCAAATGTTGATTGGGGAGTCTATATTGTAGGTTTTATTACAGCTTTTATTGTAGCTTACATTACTATTAAACTGTTTTTAGCTTTTTTATCTAAATTTACTTTTGTACCATTTGGAGTCTATAGAATACTCTTTGGACTATTTTTGCTAAATTACTATTTATAAAGGTTTTTTATGTCATTTTCAGACTTTAATTTTCATAAAGATTTAATAAAAGGGATTAAAGTAGCAGGCTTTATCGAGCCTAGCCCAATCCAAAAAGAGGCAATTCCTATAATTTTAGAGGGTGTAGATTTGATTGGTCAAGCTCACACAGGTACAGGCAAGACGGCTGCTTTTGGATTACCAATTTTGGATATGATTGCCAAAAAAGAGATTCAAAAAGCTCTAATAATTACTCCAACTAGAGAATTAGCCACTCAAGTAAGTGATGAACTCTATTATCTTGGTAGATTTGCAGGAATTAGGACTTTGGCTGTTTATGGTGGAGTAGGCTATGGTAGACAAATTGCTATAATTAACCGTGGAGTAGATATTGTCGTTACCACTCCAGGAAGATTAAAAGACCTCTACAAAAAAGGAAAAATTGATAGTTTCAATCCTGAAATAGTAGTCTTAGATGAAGCAGATGAGATGCTTGATATGGGATTCTTGGATGATATTCGAGAGATTTTTGAATATATCCCACAAAACCGCCAGACGATGCTATTTTCAGCAACAATCCCAGAGCCAATCAAAGAGCTTGCTGATACAATTTTGTATAAACCAGAGTTTGTATCTGTAGTAAATGGTGAAACTACAAAAAATATAGATATCAAACAGTTTTATTATGTAATTGAAGAGAATCAAAGAGATGATGCAATTGTTAGGCTTCTGGAGATTGAGGATTTCAATAAAGCTCTAATATTTTGTCGAACCAAAAAAGAGGTAGACCGACTCAATGAGTATTTAAACGCTCTTGGATTTAGCGCCAAAGGACTTCATGGTGATATCGAACAAATCGATAGAAATGAGATAATAAAATCTTACAGAAGAGGTGATAGTAGAATCTTAATCGCTACAGATGTAGCAGCAAGAGGTTTAGATATTAAAAATGTAACTCATGTTTTTAATTATCATATTCCATTTGACCCTCAAAGTTATGTACATAGAATTGGAAGGACTGGAAGAGCTGGCAAAGAGGGCAAAGCGATTACTTTAGTCTCTACTGAGGAGTTTAAAGAGCTAAAAAGAATCAAAAGTGAAGTGGGAGCTTCTATGGAACTCTCTGTGATAAATACCAATGAAGAGATGTTATCTGATGAAGCTCTACACAAGATGAAAAGTGATATTTTAAATACCCAAACTCACCCAGAGATTGAAAAGGCACTATCAGTAATGGCTGATATTAATCAAGTAGAGTTTATCAAAAAAGCACTATCTTTCATTATTAACTCTCAAGTAGACTCTTATAGTAATAAGATTGGCTATAGTCAAGCAGAATTAAATAGAAAGCTAAAAGAGTATGAGAGTTCTATAAAAAAGAGTAAAAACCTCAAAAAGAGAAAAAAGAGAAAATAGAAGTGTAGCTTATTTTTTACCAACTTTCGCCGTAAAGCCCTCGGCTTTCTCAAAGAGAGTGCTAAAGCACAAGAGCCGTAGGAATATAAGGCGATAAAAGATTTTCGGTAGTTTATCTCCCTTAAAAATCTTAAGTAAAAGGTTGGGACGACGACCTTCGGCATAGGAGATGTAAGACTTTAATAAAAGGCAATCTCCGTTTTAAAGCCAGAATCTCCTTGATTTATCATTTATCAATGGAGAGTTCGTCAATCTTTGAATCTCAAAGCACTAAATAGAAAAATCATCACACCAAAAAGTACCCCAAACACTCCAGAAGCTCCAGCTACTGCTGTGGGAGTAGAATTATTTACCTCGCTTTGACTTTTTTGGGAGTTATTTTTGTTCGCATCTTTTAGCTCCTGATTATTTGCTGATTTACTATCTTTTGCCTTGGTGTTCTCTCCCTTTTCCTCTTGAAATTCAGTTTGAGAGTTAGGTGTCATAGCTTGGAGAGTACTATTTTTTTCAATAAACTCTCTACCTTTTTTTGTTTTATTCAAATCTACTCTATCTTTAGGTTTTTTTAGCTCAGGCTTTGATTTTGGTTTAGTATCAGGCTTTTTTTCTGGTTTTTGATTTTTTCTATCTGGCTTTTTATGATTACGATTTCTATTTTTACTTTTTTTAGGGTCAGATTTTGGATCTGGCTTGACAATCACTTGTATTTGGGTATCAGTTGTGTCTACTTTATCAGTAGAGTCTGTAGCATCTGCTTTGTCGTTGCTATCTTGTGGATCTGGGTCTGTTGTTGTAGTTTGAGTATCGGTACTGGTTGTATCTACTTTATCGGTAGAGTCTGTAGCATCTGCTTTGTCGTTGCTATCTTGTGGATCTGGGTCTGTTGTTGTAGTTTGAGTATCGGTACCGGTTGTGTCTACTTTATCGGTAGAGTCTGTAGCATCTGCTTTGTCGTTGCTATCTTGTGGATCTGGGTCTATTGTTGTGGTTTGAGTATCGGTACTGGTTGTGTCTACTTTATCAGTAGAGTCTGTAGCATCTGCTTTGTCATCGCTATCTTGTGAACTAGCTCCTGTAGGAGGCATTATTTTACCAGTATAAACTACCTCAATTGACTTAACCTTGTTATTTGTACTTTTGAGAGTCTCTAAATCTTGATTGACCTCTTCTATATCTCCCGAAAAGTTATCCTCTGTGTAGAATTTTATTAAGAAGCCTTTTGGTACTTTTACACTACTAATTTCATTAATATCCATTCCGTAGGCTTTTAGCAAATCACTATTATATTTTCCAGCAGGCAAAAATAACCTCTTGTTTTTATAGCTTTCATCACTAAAGACCTCCACACCCTGAAGAGTATTGCGATATTTATCTAGTAAAATAGCACTATTCCAAACAGCCAAAGAACCCATGACAGTAGTTTCAGTCGCAGCCCAACTACCATCAAAGCCTTTGATATGCATATTACTGACTTCTACTCCTGTATGTCTACCAATTGTGTGATAAGAAGCCCAGCCACTATTGATATAAAAATCTCCCACACCAAATACAAGTGAACTACTATAAGGATTTGAACCCCAGTACCAATCTAGAGCTTTTTGAGCCAAAACCATCCCCTCACCATACTTCTCTCCAAAAGTCTCATAAAGTAGAGTTGCACACATCATGTTTTTCCAGACTTGCCAAGTATACGCTGGAGAGTAAGAAGCTAAATATCTCCCATAAGCTCCATAAGGTCCACCAGCATATTTCGAAGAGATTATATTATCATTGTAGTAGGTTTGAGCAATCTCTTCTATATTTTTTTTGACCTCATCAGAAGCATAAGGGTAGTACTTCAAAAGTGCTACCAGCGCCCACTCTCCGTGAGCTGTAAATTGTCCTACTAATTTGCCTCCACCCTTCTTGATCCATCCATTATAAGCAATCACTCCTTGTGGAATCTCATTTTCTAGGACATCTTTGTAGGTCGGGTCTTTTGTGTTTTCATACATAGTAGAAGCAAACAACAAATATGACTCTCTCCAGAGGTTTCTTTGAGATGGTAGATTGCTAGCGACAGTCGATCCATCAGGCAAAATACCCTCACCAGCAACTGCCCAAGTACTAGGGTCATCGACTCTAGATCTGACATAATTCCAAGATTTATCAAGAGCCTCTTTGATGCTAGATGCTAAAGATGAGTCTCTCTCTGAAATTATCGGCAAAGTAGATGCCAGTCCAGCCCCAAGACCAGCGTTTGTACCTGTCCATTTGATTTTGTCCATATAGCCTTGTCTCCAAGAGCCATCATCTTCTTGCCTTTTTAGAAGACCATTGACTCCATACAAAATCTCTTGATAGATTTTATCTTTTAGTTCATCATTATTGGCGTTATGGTACATCTGAGAGAGTTCAAATAGTACCAAACCATCCAAAGCGTAGTTGTGAGAGTATTGATCTGTCATATCCCAACCACCCTCATAACAACTATTTGCCTCATCATAAGTAGCTTTTGAACCATAAGATTCATAAGTTTTACCATTGCCGTTGGCATCGCTGTCATCTCTCCACATCCACTCAGGAAATGTATTTGGTGATGAGGTCTCCCATGGACTCCAATACTCTAAAGAGTCTAAAAATTCATAAGCTTTTGGCCACCAGTTTGTGAGGCGTCCCCACTGTGTGATAAAACCAAAATCTGGATTAAAAATTTCACGAATAGAGAAAGTATCACTTCCTTCTTCTCTTTTTGGATGAATAAAAGTATCAGATTTTATATAAATTTTTTTCTTGACACCAGAAACTTCAATTTGGTAAGTCCCCTCTTCTTCAAGCTTTGTATCGTTGAGGTTTAGGGTGTAAAAGTGCATATTGTCCCAGTATTGCCCCCAATAAACAGCTTGTGAACTAAAAAGAACTTTTCCATCTTCGCTACTTACTGTAAATGTAGGTGCTGAAATCTGCTCGCTTGTGCTAAAAATAGCAATTTTATTAGCCTTTGGGGTCCAGCCAGATTGAGGTAGAGCCAAGTTTGCATCGGGCGGAGTTGAAATATTAGGTGTAATTTGCCACAAAAATCTCCTATCATCTGGATCTCCAAGCTTGGTTGCAGTGACAAAAGAACCATCTTTTGAACGGTTTGGTGCTCTTAGATTTAGATTGTTATCTATACTTGTAGTATCCTTCATGTAGAGACCTGTTTCTTGGTTCTTGAGGTAAACATAACCATAACTATGACCATCTTTTGATATATGAGGAATTACTTCCCACCAGATTGGACCACTCTCTTTAAGAGTAAGCATTCCTCCATCTTCATCTGGTGGAGCAAATCTCTTATACTTATTTGGATCTGAAGTTTGCATACCATATGGAGAGGCAAAACTATAATAAGTCTTGCCATTTTCTACTTTTGAAAAAATATGGATCTCTTTATCATTTGTCAAAATCCTTGGAGCAAGTTGTGGAGGATTTGAGCTGTATTGACCCAAGATTTGACCATTGTATTCATTTTCTATTGTATATTTCTGCTCTGAATCAAACTCCAAATCCTTAGCATTTGAAATAAATAGTGTGGCAATTAGTGCAAGAGAGTATCTAAAAGCTTTTTTTTGAAATTTCATCTTCTTCTCCTATTTCTAAACATTAAATATTAACCAAACAAATATTTTAGGAGAGGTCGAAGAGGGAAAGTTTTAATTACTTCGGTATAAACCAGATGCAACCCGGCTGTCTCTAAGAGACCCGTGGCTTTCCGTCCCGACTTCGCAATCGGTTTGGCCATAGGAACTATTCTATATCAAAAAAACTTAATAATTACTTAAACATAAGATATAAAATATCTAATTTCAAAAACCTTTGAATATGTAACAGATAGAAACAATTTTTCTCTCTTACTAGAATATTTAATATTACCAAGGTTTTTTATGTTAATTAATATGAATTTAATATTAATTAGTGTAAAATTTAAAAAGGTTAGATGGTGATATTGAATTTTCCATCTATATATTTATTCTAGAGCAATTTGGGGGTTATAATGAAAACTCTAGCAAGAGTGACGGGCTTTTTTATTCTATCTATTGCTGTAGCATCAGCTCAATCTGATGATATAGGAATTAATCTGGGAGTGACCTCAATAAATAATGAGCCAGATTTACATATGAAAGATTTTACCATGGGGGTTTCTTACAAATTTAATAAGTATAAGTTAAAACCTAGAGTAGATTTAGACTATGTAAATGTCAAGGATTACAAAGGAGTAAAATCCTTAATAAAAGGTTCTATAAATGGAGTCTATGAATTGACAGATGGTAAATTTAGACCATACGCTATGAGTGGTGTGGGGTATGAGTATGTAAATGGCGCCATTAAAGATGAATTTGAGAGTCTGCCCTTTGCACAAGTTGGAGGTGGAGCAACTTATCATGATGATCAAGGGTATAAATTTAATGTAGAGGGGAAAGTACTTCAAGTTATAGGTGGAGAGAATCAAAATAATGAGGTAATTCTTACTGCTGGTGTCTCTGTACCTGTGGATAAATTAACAGGAGATGATGATGAGTGTCCTATCAAAATTGATGGACCAGATCAAGACAGAGATGGGGTTTTAGATGAGCTTGACCAATGTCCAGATACCCCTTGTTACTTTAAAGTAGATAATAATGGATGTCCAACAGTAGCAACTTTGAGAATCCATTTTGATGTAGATAAAGCTACTATTCGTCCTCAATCCTTACCAAAAGTTGATAACTTTGCTCAGTTTATGCTTAATAATCCTACCCTAAAAGCAATTATTACAGGACACACTGATAGTGATGGTAGCGATAGCTACAATTTAAGACTATCGCAAAGAAGGGCAGAAGCTGTAATGAATAGATTAATTGCTCTTGGTGTGAGTCCTGACAGATTACAAGCAAAAGGTATGGGGGAGAGGATGCCTGTCGCATCAAATGCGACTCCAGAAGGGAAAGCTCTCAATAGAAGAATCGAAGCAAAATTGATTTACCCTCACTCAAGATAGAATAAGGAGAAGAAGATGAAAAAGTTAAGTAGATTAACAGCAACTATTTTAATGATAAGTTTAATTGGTTTGAATGGATGTATTAAAGATAGAGCAGGTACTCCAACAGAAGATGAAAAGACAACTACACCAGTATCGACGACACCTACCCCAGCTCCTGTAGGAGAAGAGTCTCCAGCAGACACAAAAGAGGGTACAAAAAACCCAGACGATACAGATGGAGATGGTATTAATGACCAAGATGAAGTAAACTCCCCTGTACCATCAGATCCAAATGACCCTTGCGATCCAAATGATAGTGCTGATATGTGTGATGCTGATGGAGATGGCTTGACAAATGGTGATGAAAAAGATTTAGGCACTGATGGTTCATCTCCTGACACAGATGGTGATGGTATCAATGATGGGGATGAGGTAAAAAATGGGACTGACCCACTTGATCCTTGTGACCCAAATAAAGATGCTGATACATGTGACCAAGATAATGATGGATTGACAAATGGTGATGAAAAAAATAATACCAATACTGACCCTGAAAATCCAGATACAGATGATGATGGTATCAATGATGGGGATGAGGTAAAAAATGGTTCTGACCCACTTGACCCTTGCGACCCTGATGTAAATGCTGATACTTGCGATAAAGATGGAGATGGTTTAACCAATGGTGAGGAAAAGCGAGGGACAAAAACAGGCGTCAAAACAGATCCTGAGAATCCAGATACAGATGGTGATGGAGTCAAAGATGGAGATGATTATACAGATGGTAGCTATACAGGTCTTAAGCCTTGTTTACCTCCACAAGACCCAGGTTATAGAGGCTATGACAATACAAACGATATCTGGCAAAATGCAAACTGTGATGGAGATGATTATTTAAATGGTACGGAGGATAATATTTCATTAGCCCCTAATAGCTATTTAAGTGACCCGTATGATGTAAATGATTCATGTTTTGTTTATAACTCTGCTCCATCTACATCTAAAGCAAAAAATGTGGTCTACTGTGAAGTTACAGCAAAAGATGATAGAATCTGGCTAGATAGAAACCTAGGAGCCAAAAAGGTTTGTGAAAGTAGTGATGATAGTGACTGTTATGGAGATTACTATCAATGGGGAAGAAGTGCAGATGGACATGAAAATGATGATTCTGAAACTCAAAATACAAACCCAAATACCTTTCCATATAAAGGTTCTAAAAAGTTTGAAAAATCATTCTCAGAATCAAATTGGGATTGGTTAGGAGATGGCTCAAATTCTACTTTTGTTGGAGAAAGACAAGATTATTGGGGTGGTGAAGATCAAAATGATAAGGACTTCAAACTAATTTGTCCAAAAGGGTGGCATGTCCCAACTAAAAGAGAATTGGATAAACTTATAGAAGAGGAGCAGATAGAAGATTCAGCAAGTGCCTTTGCTTCTACATTAAAACTACCTTCTGCTGGAATTAGAGGAACTAGTGGAGGTAGTGTGGAAGCAACAGGTAGTGCTGGATATCTATGGTCTACTGATATAGATACAAGTAGTGATAAGTCTTGGGAGTACACTTTCCAAGAGTCAGATGCAGAGTGGGCTACATCTTACAGAGCTTCTGCTATGAGTATAAGATGTGTCAAGGACAAATAAGCTTTATTTGATTTGAAATCCCCTTCTTGGGGATTTTAGTTTATATTTTCATCTATTTTTCTCAAAAAATTTTTAAAAGCTTAAAATATCAAAAACTTATCAAACATCGCCGTAAAGCCCCTGCCTTCAGGCATGGGGATATAAGGCGATAATAAGTAGAAGTATGGTAAGAAGGAGCTTTGATGATTAGAACCTATAAATACAAACTGTATAGTACAAAAAGATTA
>Ga0256843_1000896_pt1 | contig 24468 bp, 19 predicted proteins | sample AlvinellametaG_FD_191572 | JGI IMG/M metagenome (GOLD analysis project Ga0256843, IMG submission 191572) | Pompeii worm associated microbial communities from hydrothermal vent at the East Pacific Rise, Pacific Ocean - Alvinella | ecosystem: Host-associated > Annelida > Integument > Unclassified ... | reverse complement strand
ATAATAGCACTTTGTTAACTTATATAGCTTTGTAGAACTTATAGGGACTTTATAACTGTTCACTATATTTACAGCTCTTGTACAATCTTGTTTATCCAAATAATCATATACCAACTTTTGAGCAGACTTTTCTACATAAGAAGTTTCATTTATATCTTTTAATTTATCAGAAATCTTTAGAATTTCATTGTATTTTTTATTTTTATAAAGTAGTTTTACTTTTTCCAATAAAGCTTTTTTATATATAGGTTCATTTGCATATTTCTCAATAACTTTATCTATATCTTTTAACTTTTTTGAATTGTTTGTATCATTTACATCAAGTAAAACTTTATCCATTTTTTCTCTAACAAATTGTATATATTTCCCATCTGGATACTTTTCTAAGTATTCTTTATAATCCTTATAAGCCTTTTCTTTCATATTTGCTTTATCTTGCCAAAAGGCTAAGTCTTTCAATATCTCTTCACTAGATCTACTTTTATTTAATACTTCAGCAATCTTAACTGCACTTACATAATCTTTTAAATCAGCAAATTTTTTAGCATACTCATATGATTTTTTATAATCTTTTAGTAAGTATTCTTTATTGTATTTTAAGATTTTTTCTAGAAATATTTTTGCTTGTTTAATATCTCGATCTTTTAAATAATTTCCAGTTAGCAAGTATGCACTCTCTAACGCATTTTCAACAAATTTTGTATTGTATAAAACATCTTTTAATATTTTATATGAAATATTTTTCATTTTGTTTCTAAAGAAAAGATTCTTAGCTTTTAATATAGAAGCTTTTTCACTAAAAAAATCATTTGGAAAGTTTTTATTTAACCTATTGACTATAGTATTAGCATTATTGTATTTTCCCCTAGCATAGAGTGATTTTGACTTATAGTATAAAACTTCTGTTAAATTTTTATTTGATGGAAACCTTTCTATAAACTCATTACAAGCACTTTCCAAATTACCATAACTATATTCAACTTCTGTTTTATCTTCTAATAATTTATCCAATGCCCTTATTTTATATAACAATATTTCGCTACTATAAATATTGTTATTTTTTAATTCTCTATCAGCTTTTGTTATAACAGAATAATAATCTTTTTTTCTATATAATTTTTTTATAAAATTAATTTTTGTTACATCTTTTAAACTTACAACTGGATTTAAATCATCATTTAAAACATCTATATACAAATCTGTATTGTCAGTATATTTTATATCAAAATTTAGATTATTTGTAATACTTTTGTACTGAAAATATTCTGGAGAATTTTTATAAAATATAATATCCAACTTTTTATAACTTTTTTTGTTATCAAAAAGACTTTTATCAAAGATCTCTATATCATCAGTAAATAATTTATAATTAACTTCTGGTATTATTAAAATACTATTTTCTTTTATTTTAAAAGAAAAAAAATCAAATTTTTCACTTTTGCTAATATTATTATCATTAGTAATATTGCAATATATATTATCTTTCAAATTTGAATCACTAAAAATCTTGCATTTAAAACTTTGTTTAGATACTAAGCTAAAATGGATAATACTTTTGCTTTCATCTTTTAGCTTTATAACACTAATAGATGTTGCACTAAGACATCCTATAAAAAAAAATAAATATATTAATATTTTCATAGGAATATTATTGCATATTATTCCTTTTTTATCTAATAGTCTCCTCTAAAATATCATCTAATATTTTAAAAACTTCAACTGAATTATCCTCCATATAACCCAATGTATCTTTTATTCTGCTATAGTTTATATCAACATCTTTTTCTTTAAAAAGTGCAAAAACTTTATGAGTAGTATCATGAATATTTGCATGTGGTTTATCTAACTTATAGTAACTTGGTGCATTTGAAAAATACTTAATCCCATCACCTTTTTCATACCATTTACCTAATCTACAATTTTTATGACTAACAAACTCAAAAGTTGGTTGTTTCTCATATACTGAACTATATGTATTTATTTTCCATATCACATGATCAATTTTAGCCAAATTCATAAACACACTATCACTAAGATTGTTTAACTCTTTTAAACTTTGTTTAGTTAGTGTATGAAGTGATTCTATTTCACTATTGTACTCTTTAGTACTATTGTGTATAGAACTGATATTATTGTCTATTTCATGAAACTCATTTGTAGTATTTTTTATACTTGATTGTATAATCTTCACAACCTTTTCTATATCAGCGGCAACAGAAGATGTTTTATTTGCTAGATTTTTTACTTCACTTGCAACTACTGCAAATCCTTTACCCGCATCACCAGCACTAGCTGCTTCTACAGATGCGTTTAATGATAAGATATTTATCTGCATAACAACTTCGTTTATTTGACTAACAAATTTTTCTATATCTATTGCTCTTTTAGCCAAATCATCAATAACATTAGAAACTTTGTTAGATCTATGCAATAAGTTGTCAAGATTTAATACAATCTTTTTTATATTAGAAAATGCTTTTTCAAAATTTTCATCAACATTTGATGATAACTTTAAACTATCTTTTGCTTTTTGGGTTGATATTGCTATGCTAGTTTGTATATTTTCCATAGAATTTTTAAAATTTTTATTCTCAAAACCAAAAAGTTCTAACAAAGAAAAATATAATCTTTCATAATTATCTTCTTTTATCTTTTTTATATTCTCCCGTTCTTCTTCTAACTTCCATTTTAAACTGTTGATTTCATCATAAAAACGACTGTTATTGTTTTGTTCTTCTTTTAACTCTTTTTTAGTTCTAAGCAATTCTTTCTCAGTTTGATAAAGTTTTGACTTTAAAACTTCTATCTCATTTTCTTTATCTTGCAAAACAGTATTATCGATTTTTTTTAAGAAACCAAGCATTTTACCAACCTATAATTTTATTTTATTATAAATCGGAAAAAATAGAAAAAAATTTAATATTTTAAAAATGACAGCTAAGAATAAACGAACAGTTTTTAGGGATATCCCTAAAAACCACTCATTTTAACATAGTGAGTAATAGTCTCAAGTAGAGAACTAGTCATAAAAGTAGCCAAGATTGTAGCTGCTGCAGCAAATCCGATAACAACTTTTAAAGGTGTAGAAGAGTTTTTAAGATAAATAGTACCATCGTTTGATACTGGATCTTTTAAAAACATATAAACTACCAATTTTAAATAATAGTAAACAGATACTGCACTATTAAGTGCCATGATAACAGCCAATCCAACAAAACCAGCATTTACAGCTGAACTCATAAGATAAAGTTTTCCCCAAAAAAGGCTAAACGGAGGAACACCAGCCAAAGATAACATAAATATAGCCATAATTATAGCATTTACTGGCATTATCTGTATCATACCTGTAAATTTTGCATAAGGATGATCATATCTTGTTCCACCCCATCCTGTTTTACTTTTATGTCTTGATACCCATAGCATAGTAAATGCACCAAGATTTGTAAATGTAAACAGTACCCAATAGTAAAATAGTGCACTATTTGCTTGTGTTGTACCTATCAAAATAGCACTCATAGCAAAACCAGCATGACTTATTGAACTATATGCTAACATCCTCTTTACACTATCTTGAACAAGAGCCATAATATTTGTCAATGTCATAGTTATAACAGCTACAGCATAAAGCACCCATTGCACCCAATCAACACCAGAATGAATCAAAAATTCAAATATTCTCATAGCAACTACAAAACCTGCTATTTTAGGAACGATAGACATATAACCTGCCAATGCGGCACTTGCCCCCTCATAAACATCTGGAGTCCAAGTATGAAAAGGAACCATAGAAAGTTTAAATCCAAAAGCACCTATCATAAAAACTATACCAGTAAATACAACTATCATACCATCAAAATCTTTTGAAGTGATAACTTGTGTCATCTTTCCTATCTCTACACTTCCAGTAGCATAATAAAGTAACAATGCACCAAAAGAATAAAAACCAGCTGCTAATGCACCCATTGTAAAGTATTTTATAGCAGCTTCAAAACTTTTACTTCTGTTATGCATAGCGATCATTGTATAAAGTGCCAATGAAGAAGTTTCTAAACCTATAAAGATCATGATAAGATTATCACTTGAAACCATAAACTCAAATCCACCTATCATGAAAAGGAAAAGTGCAAAAAACTCTGGATATGAATACTCATGAAACCTTTTTGTTGTAAGAGCCAATGGTATAAAAAGTGCTGATGCAATCAAAACAATAGCTTCAGCAAGTTTTGCTATACCATCTATAAGCATAACATCAAAAAAACCTCTAACATCACCGCTATAACCAAATACAGCACCTAAACTGAGTAGTATAAAAAGTTCACTCATCATGACATAGAAACTTTTATTTAATTTATCATTTATCAAATCAATAACAAGTATTACTAAACCACCTAAGATAGCTATTATCATAGGTAGTAAAGATACAAAGTTTAACGATCCAAAATCAATATTTATTGGCTGTATCATTTTTTAGCCTCCCCTATTACATTTACTTTTAAAAGTAACTCTTTAGCTTCAGAAGTTACTGACTTTTTATACATATTTACTATCATAGATTTTACAGTATTATCAATAGGATTTAATATAGGTTTTGGATAAATACCAAGATATACAACAAGCATAACCAAAGGTATCAAAGCTGATAATTCTTTTCCATCCAAATCTTTTAAACCCTCATTTGCTTTATTTGTAACAGGACCAAAAAATGACTCTTTATATAGTCTCAACATATAAACAGCACCTATTATTATACCTGTACCTGCAAGTGCAGTCATGATAGGAGAAACTTTATAAAATCCTATTAAAGATAAAAACTCACCGACAAAACCTATAGTAAGAGGAAGACCAACTGATGCCATAAGCATAACACCAAAGATCGTTGCATAATATGGCATAACAGATGCTAGTCCACCAAACTCACTCATAAGTTTTGTATGTCTTCTATCATAGATAACACCCACTAACATAAACAGCGCTCCACTTACAATACCATGGCTTATCATCAAAAATAAACTACCAGTTATACCCTCGCTATTCATTGCAAAAGTACCAAGAACAATCACACCCATATGTGAAACTGAACTATATGCAATAACTTGTTTCATATCTTTTTGTGCATAAGCTATCATAGCAGTATAGATAACCATTATGATCGCTACTATTGCAACAGGCGTTATAAAATGAACTGCTGCATCTGGAAACATAGGTAGTGAAAATCTAACAAAACCATAAGTACCCATTTTAAGAAGAACTGCTGCTAGTATAACAGAACCTATAGTTGGAGCTTGACCATGTGCATATGGAAGCCAAGTGTGAAATGGAAACATAGGCACCTTTATAGCAAAACCTAAGAAAAATGCACCAAATAACCAAAGTTGTGTTTCAAAAGGTATCTTCATAGCTTGCCAAGCTGGTATAGAAAAACTCCAAACACCATTTGCTTCATGATATAAGTGAGCCATATATAAAATACCAACTAGCATAATCAATGAACCAGCAAATGTATATAAGAAAAATTTAACAGCTGCATATACTCTTAGATTTGATCCCCAATAACCAATGATATAAAGCATAGGTACAAGAGATAATTCCCAAAAAATATAAAACAAGATCACATCAAGTGCTGAGAAAACTCCAACCATCGTCATCTCTAATATAAGTAAAGAGATAAGAAGATTTTTTAAATCCTTTGTGATACTAAGTCCTATAACAGCTATCATTGTCATAAAAGTACTAAGTATTATCAAAAATATACTTATACCATCTATTCCAACATAATAGTTTACACCAAACTCTTTTATAATAGGGATTTGTTGAACAAACTGAAAACCAGCATTTGAAGCATCATATCCCATCCAAAGTCCTAGAGAGAAGATAAACTCTATAGCCGTAACTGCTATAGCGTATGCTCTAATCCCCTCTTTTTCAATCATAAATCCCATTATTGCAGCAACTGCTGGGAAAAATATCAAAAGTGTTAATATTGAATCCATCCTCTCTCCTTATGCCATCTGACTTATTACTACTATAGCTAAAAGCACAACTAAACCAAAAACCATCCATTTCAAGTTTTTAGATAGGTTACCACTTTGCATAGCAGTTGACTTATCACCAGTTTTATAAATAACAGCTGCAATCAAATCAACTGTTGCATCAACTATTTTCATATCAATATTTTCCCAAGCAAATTTTGAAAGTTTTGCATATGGTTGAGAAATCATTTTATCATATAAGACTGGTATATAATATTGATTTAAAAGTAAGCCATGTAATGGTGTACCTTCAAAAAGATCTTTTAGATTATTGTTTCTATATTTATATACTGCAAATGCTATACCACTCAATGCAATACCAAGTGTAACTATAAGCAAGAATATAAAAGTTCCTGTCCCTACATGAGGCTCATACTCTGGTAAAAACTCAGTTACATAGTGAACAAAACTGTGTTCAAAAAAACCTGCTATAACAGCAAGTATAGCAAGTGGTGCCATAGCTATAAGTGCATATGTTTTTGCTTCATGTGGATGGGCACCAATCTCTTTATATCTAGGTTCACCTTTAAATACCAACATAAAAAGTCTAAAACTATAAAATGCAGTCATACCAGCACCAACCCATAACATAAACCATAGTATATAGTGATGTGAACTAAATGCAGTTTCAAGTATCTTATCTTTACTAAAGAAACCTGCAAATGGCCATATACCTGCAAGTGCCAAAGATGCTACTGTCATGATAATCATAGTCCATTTCATTTTCTTATCAAGTGCACCCATTTTTTTGATATTAAGTTCATCATGCATAGCGTGCATAACATTACCAGCACCAAGGAATAATACTGATTTAAAGAAAGCATGTGTCATTAAGTGAAAAAGTGCTATCCAATAAGCACCAAGACCTGCTGCAACAAACATATATCCTAGCTGTGAAAGTGTAGAGTACGCAATAATCTTTTTAAGATCATTGTTAACAAGTGCCATTGACGCTGCAAATACAGCAACAAATGCACCAATACTTGCTATAACAAAACCTATCTCAGGAATAGTTTGATATATAGGAAAACTTCTAACAACTAAATATACACCAGCTGTAACCATTGTAGCAGCATGGATTAGTGCTGATACTGGTGTAGGACCTTCCATCGCATCTGCAAGCCAAGTATGAAGTGGGAACTGAGCTGATTTACCCATAGCACCAATAAATAAGAAAATACCGATAAGAACCATAGTTCCATGAGACAGTTTATCTATATTTGAAAATACTGTATCATACTCTAAACTTCCAAGATTCCAATAAATCAAGAAAATACCGATAAGCATACCAAGATCTGCTATACGATTCATGATAAATGCTTCATTTGCTGCCCAACTAGGACTGATAGCTGGATATACTTCTCTTGGTTGATCTGCTTTGTGATACCAAAAACCTATAAGAAGCCATGAACAAACACCAACACCTTCCCAACCTATAAATAGTCCTAAAAAGTTATCACTTGTAACTAGAACCATCATAGAAAAAACAAAGGCAGAAAGATATGAGAAAAATCTATTGAAACTTTTATCATGTTCCATATAATAGTTTGAATAAACATGAACTAAAGTTGAAACTGTAGTAACAGTTACCATCATGATAACAGATGCCTGATCAGCAACAAAACCAAAATCTAAGTGAAAATTACCTGCACTTATCCACTCAAAAAGTTTCGTTTTTACTATATGTTCACCATCAACATAAAAAAGCAATTTCATTGATGCAAACCAAGACAAACCTAGTAATGCAGAAGTTATAATACCAACAAACTGTTTTTTTGGTGTAGTAGCAAAAAGTGCTGCAAACAGTGAACTAACTATAGGTGCAAATAATGCTATATATAAATACTTTTCCATGCTTATCCTTTCATCTCTTGAAGTGAATCTAAATCAATAGTTCCATTTCTCTTATACCAAAGTACAAGTAGTCCAAGACCTACTGCTACTTCACTTGCAGCTACAGCTATTATAAAAAATGCAAACATTTGACCTGTCAAATCAGCATAAAACTTAGACACAGCTGCAAATCCAATATTTACGGCATTTAGTAAAATTTCCGTAGAAAAAAACAACAAAAGAAGATTTTTTCTTCTTATAACACCTATAAGTCCTATCACGAACAATATCGTTGCCAATACTAAATAATGAGTTAATCCGATAGTCATTTGTTATCCTTTACATCAAACTCTTCAGCTTCTATTTTTTTATCAAATCCTTCACCAAGAGTTATACTTTCATCCATCTTTTTACCAACTAATATGATACCAGCAATCATAGCTACCAACAACATTACTGCTGCTAGTTCAAATTGTGCTAAATATTTTGTAAACAAAACGATACCAACAGCTTGAGGATTATTAGCTCCATCAAGTATCTCTGTATTTAACGGGGCATCCAACGCCAAATGGTTGGCAATAAAAGGTGCTGAAACGATACATAACAATAAAACACCTGAAGCTATCCAAAGTATATTTGTTACTAATTTTCCATCATATTTTTCTTTCACATCTTTTGTAGTATCAAAGAACATCATACCAAAAGCATATAGTGCCATAACTGCACCTGTATATACTATAACTTGTACAACACCTAAGAAATCTGCATCTAGTAAGAAGAAAAATCCAGATATAAGTATCATACCTGCTGCCAATGCACTCATAGAATAAAGTGCATTTTTACTGAACACTACGATCAGAAACATCACAATCGTGAGAGTTGAAAATAAATAAAATGCTATTGCTTCCATATTCTTCCCTTAGTATGCCAAAGGCGTATTTTTGATATTATCATCAGCATTTGGAGTAACTGCACCAAATCCTGGAAACTCTTTTTGTTTACCTGCTTTGAAAATATCCATAGGAGTTACAAGCTCACTCATAGATGCAAAATGTGCTCTTTGCTCACTAACATTTTCATAGTCTTGACCATGTGTTATAGCTAGTTCTGGACAAACTTCTGCACAATATCCACAATATATACATCTTCCTAGGTTTATAGTATATCCTCTAACTACTTTTCTACCTTTTGAACCATATTTTGTATCTATTTGAATACAATTTGCTATACATATTTTTTCACAAAGACCACAACCTATACATCTTTGATTTCCACTATCCATCAATCTTTTTATTTGATGTAAAGCTCTATATCTTGGACTAATAGGTAACTTTTCTAAAGGATATTTTATTGTATGAATATTAAATTTAACCATTTCACGAAATACTATCCAAAGACCAACAAAAAGTTCACCACTTAAAGTTCTCTTTACCACTTGTGAAAACTTATCTTTCCAACTTTGAGGGTTAGTACTACCCTCTACATACATATAATCTACCGATATATCTCTATTTTTATATTTTGTCAAATCCATCATTACCCTCTCCTATATAAGCACTATACCAGTTATTAGTATATTTACAACTGCTAGTGGCATTAAAACTTTCCAACACAACCACATCAACTGGTCAGGTCTAACATGAGGCCAAGCCGCTCTTACCCATAAAAACAAGAAAATCAAAAACGAAACTTTGATTATGATAGCTAGTCCACCTGGTATAAATCCAAGATCATTATAACCACCTAAAAACACAAGTGCTGCAACAAAAGCTACAGTAAACATATTTGCATACTCACCTATTGCAAAAAGTCCCCATCTCATACCACTATATTCTGTTGCATATCCTGTAACTATCTCTGCTTCATGCTCAAGCAAATCAAACGGTGTTCTATTTGTTTCAGCATATCCAGCTATTAGATACAATATAAAAGCTACAGGTTGTGCAAACACTATCCATCCATGATCAGTTTGATAATTGTTAATATCTATCAAAGACAAACTTCCAACCATCATAAGCGGTGCTATCAAAGAAAGTCCAGTAACAACTTCAAAAGATAGCATTTGTATAACAGTTCTTGCTGCACCTAAGATTGACCATTTGTTATCAGATGCCATACCACCAAGAAGCGGTGCATACATACCAACTGCCATAACTCCTACAACAAAAAGTATCCCTATATTTACATCAGATACTATTATACCTGGTAAAAATGGAACTGCACTCATAGCTATGAAAGCAGTTGCTGCTGCTATAACTGGTGCTATCTTAAAAATAGGTTTTATAGCATTTTGTGGTACTATATCCTCTTTTGTAAAAAGTTTTATACCATCTGCTGCCACTTGTAAAAGTCCCCAAGGTCCTACATGAGTTGGTCCAAGTCTTCTTTGCATAAATGCTAAAACTTTCCTCTCAAAATATGTTGTAATACCAGCCAATGCTGAAAATACTGTTAAGATTACTACTACTTTTATAATAGTCCATAAAATGTAAGAATCCATTTTTACACCCTTTCTACTTTTATTTGACTAAATCTATAGCCATCTTTAAAAATCGGAGCTATATCCAACTTTTTATCAAATGTTGGTAGATATGCCACCAAACCTTTTAATTGTTTGTCTAAAATAATTTTTACTTCTAAATCACCAACTTTTACTTTATCATTTTCAGATAAAGAGTTAGCTTCTAAATATTCACTACTTACATACAACCCGCCATTAGTTTTTAATTGATGTGCTTTATTTGTAAAGTAGTTAAACTGATTTATAGGATTTGATCTATATACCACCTCAGTTAAATTCTCAACTTTTTTAGGTTCATCTACATTATCACTATTTTCACATTCATTTATTGTCAACAAATATCCTCTGTGTTCAACAGCCCCATTATCAAAATAATTTGGTAATTCATCAAAATCTTTCGCTTGATAACCTTTTTCCAATGGTAACTCTTTTGTATAAAGTGCTGTATATTCTTTTTCAACACCTAAAGCAGAAGCTACTGAATTTAGCGTAAACCCTTTATAATCAAGTGCTGGATTTGTTGGGACAACTCTTTTATCAAGATTTGTAAATGTACCTTCTTGTTGATTTAATGCTGGCATATCAAGATCACCATCACCTAATGCACTTAGTTTACAATCTCCATCTTCGTTATATCCTAGTACTTTTTCACCGCAATCATCATCTAACTCACATATGAGACTTACTCCCAATGTATTAGTTTGACTAGGAATAATAGTTACATTTACAGCTTCAAAATTTTTATCTATTAAACCAACTATTTTTGCTATATTTTCAGCATTTGGATGAGTAAAACAATCTTCACCAACAATTAAAGCAAACTTATCTTTTTTAGCAAGCATTTTTGTTATCTTAGCCTCAAAATCTTCAGGAAGATTTACCAACTCTTTATCATATGCTATAGAAGGTACTTCAACTTCTAAAGATTTTCCTAAAAATTCTAGTACAAAAGCTAAAGTATGCTCTTCACTTAAAGGTTTATTTTCTATCATCATGATATTTTTTGCAAAGCCTTCTACAACACTATCTCCAACTGGATGAAAGTAAAGTCCTGCACCCTTGTTTATAGTTAAAGCATTATTAACTGCAAACCCTACATTTGGAGCATCATATCTTAAATGACTTCCTACACTTATGATAAAGTTTGACTTTCTTATCTCTTTTATACTGCCACTATAAAGAGTTTTTCCACTTGTTGACTGATAAGCTTTTAAAAAGTTCTGATATCTCTTTGCATCATGATTTACAAGTTTGATTCCTAATTTCTCTTTTAATTTTTGAAGTATCAAAGCTTCTTCGTTAGTTATAAATGAGTTAAATTTAATAGTATCAGCATCTTTTAAAAAGTTAACAACCTTTTCATATGCAGCTTCATCTTTTCCTACAACTTTGTTTTCAAAATCAAATCCAAATCTAGCAGCACCATTTAAAGGAGCATAATGATGTTCGTTTGTAACTCTAAAAATCTTTGTATCATAGTTTTTTGCATCACCATGTTTTACTTCATAGTACATCAATGAACAATCACTTGAGTGAGGATTTGACGCTGGTATCTTTTTAAGTTCCCAAGCATTTGCTTTATACTGAAAATCACTACTTATCAAAGCTCCAACTGGACAAACGGATATACACTCACCACAGTCTTGACACTCTAATATATCATCAGGATGAGTTGTCCCTATGATGGATTTTTGAAGTTTGTTCCACATCGCAAAACTATCTTTTGGCATAGAGTTTTTAAGTTCTTTATCAAGTGGATCACCACCTCTAGGAACTGTTTTAAGTACTGCATCTCCTATCATATCTTTACATACAGTAACACATTTTTCACAAACTATACAAAGTCCAGCATCATACTTCATCAAACCCCAGTCTTTAACTGGTCTAAAAGTATCTCTGATTGCATATTTTTGCTCATTTATTCTCATATAAAGAGTATAGTTTTGTAACTCACACTCTCCACTTTGATCACATACACCACATTGGAGAGGATGATTTACATCATATACTTGCATGATAGACTTTCTTTCTTCTTCTATCTCTTCGTTAGAAGTAGTAATAACCATCCCATCTTTTGCTTTAGCATTACAAGAATAAACTCTCTTGCCATCTGCTTCAACTAAACAAAGCCTACAAGCCAATGTTGGTGAACATCCTGTCAAATAGCAAAGAGCTGGTATAAAAATATCATTTCTTCTTGCTATATTTAGGATAAATTCACCCTCAGTTGCTTCACACTTTTTACCATCTATTTCAACTGTTATCTTACTCATCTATCCACCTGCTCTATTTTTATTTTATTGTATCTATATACCCCAAAAAGTTTTTGACCTTCAAAGCCCAAATCAAAATTAGGAACAATACCAACAGTTCCTTTTAGATTTTTGTCTAGTTTAAATTTTTTCTCAATAGTCAAACCATCTATACTAAAACTAACAAAATCGCCATCTTTGATCTTGGCAGCAGTAGCAAAATACTGTGATCCTACAAGTTCATTGTTTTTAGGTAAATGTTCACATAGATTTGAAAATATATTTTTTTGTGAGTTAGGATTTGCACTATATACTACTACACCATCATAGCTATCTATGTCCGCAACTTCATCAAATGATACAGAAGTTTTACACTCTTTGTTTTCTAAAACATATCCTCTTATCTCTTCTCCACTATTTGTAAAAACATTTGGTAAGTGATCAAATTTTTCTTTTTTATAACCTTTTTCTATAGGAAGTTCTTCTGTATAATCAATAGTATATTTTTTATTTAAACCAAGCTCATTTGCAATATCATTTAAACAAAAGCCATCAAAAGAAAGTGCCACATATGTTGGAACTACTTTTTTATTTAGATTTGTAAATGTTCCCTCTTGTTGGTTTAATGCAGGAAGATTTACATCTCCTTTATCTTCTAAAGCACTTAGAACAAAATCTCCTGTAGTATTGTAACCTATAGAAAAGTTACCTTCTTCATCATCAAGTTCACATATATTTGCTACACCTAAAGAGTTAACAAGTGGTGGTATAATAGTAACTGAAAAATCGCTATAAGCTTCTATCATACCTAATATTTTTGCTATATTTTCTGCTCTACTGTGAGCATAAAGATCATTTCCAACTATAAATGAAAGTGATTTTTTTCTATATAACTCTTTTTGAAGTTTCTCTATCTCTTCCTCACCAACATTACTTTCTGCACTAAGATATCCATCATCAAGTCCATCCAGAAAATCTTTTATCCCTTTTGGTAACTCTTTATCTTGAAGTATTGCTTTTGCTATAAGAGCTATAACACCTTCCTCACTACCAACCTCATACTTTATATGAGTAGTTAAGATACCTTTTAAAGCACTATCTTCTATCGGATGACAATAATAATATTTTGCTTTATTTTTTTTCACAGCTTCATTTATTTTAAACTTCAATACAGGTATATCATCTGCTATCTTACTTCCAAGAGTTATAATAAAATCACTATTTTTTATACTCTCACTTGTACCACTATAAAAAGTCTTACCAGTAACTGAAGAAAATGCTTTTAAAAATTTTTGATAGTTTTTAGCTTCATCATTTATAAGTTTATAACCATATTTTTCTTTTAGTTTTTGAAGTATTAAAGCTTCTTCATTTGTAATAAGTGAAGTAAACCTTATACTATCGGCTTTTTTAAAGTTTTCTACACACTTTTGAAGATCTTCTTTTGTGTTTGAGCCTCTATTTTCAAAGTCATACCCATATCTACAAATACCACTTATACTATCAAACTCATACTCACTTCTTACGCGATATATCTTATCTCTTTTAACTTCATAATAAATCAAACTAGCTAGTGGCGTATGAATACAACTTCCTGGTATCCTTTTTTGTTCCCAAGCATTAGTATAAAATTTAAAATCTTTATCACTTAATGCTCCAACAGGACATACTGCAGCACATTCACCCCAATCAACATTTTGCTCATCAGCTTTTACATTTATGATAGTAGAGTTATATCCTCCTGCTTTTATCTGCAAAGCACCATCACCTACTATTTCATTTGATACTCTAACACATCTTTCACAAAGAATACAAAGATATGGATCATAAGTGATACTTCCCCAATCCTGTAACTCTCTTTTCTGCTCTTTTGCTGAAAAGTTTTGACTAGTTACTTTCATCTCTAAAGTTTTATTTTGCAGATCACATTCTCCACTTTTTGGACAAACACCACATTGTAAAGGATGGTTCACATCATAAAGTTTTAAGATATTTTGTCTTTGTTTAAAAAGTTCTTCAGAATCTGTTCTAACCTCTATACCATCAATAACTTTTTCTTGACAAGAAAGTATATTTCCTTGCATACCTTCTACTTCTACTATACAAACTCGACAACTTGCTATCGGATTTACTTTTGGCAAATAACACATTGTTGGTATATACATACCATTTCTTCTAGCAGCTTCTAAAATAGTATCACCTTTAAAGGCTTCTATCTCTTGTCCGTTGATTTTTAATTTTACAACTTGTTTACTCATTTTACACCGCCACCATAGCTATATAATAACATCTCATACACCTACTCGCTTCATCTACAGCTTGTTCTGGAGTAAAACCTAGATTAACTTCATCTTGAGTGTATTTTCTACTATCTGCTGGTAGTTTTTCACTTACTTCTCTTGGAAGTCCTTTTATCCAGCCAGTTACTTCTTCTTTTTTATTATAAACTTTAAGTTTTGAAAGATGATCTTCCATAATCTCTTCATCACTTAAATAGATCTTACCTTCATTTACAAGTCTTGTTATACAACTAGCCGCTCTTTTTGCTTGACCGACAGCATTTACAATAGTCATAGGACCATATTCACAATCTCCAGCTGCAAAAACTCCGGGACGACTTGTTTGATAAGTTTTACCATCAGTTTGTAAAGTTCTCCAACTAGTCATCTCAAGCTCCCATTCCTCTGGAAGATAACTAAGATCTGCGTCTTGAGAAACTGCAGGAATAAGATAATCACACTCTATCTCAAAATCAGCACCCTCTATTTTTACAAGTTGAGGTCTTCCTCCATCTGGATCTGGAACAAGCTCAAATCTATTTACTTTTAACTTTTTCAAAACATTATCTTCATCATATATCTCTTCAATAGCTGAGTGAAATATAAACTCTACTCCCTCTTCTACAGCTTCATGATACTCTTCCCAAGATGTGTTTCTTATGATAGTTTTTTCATCTCTTCTATAAAGCATGATAACTTTTTTTGCACCGGCTCTTATCGAACATCTTACAACATCCATAGAAGTAAAACCACCACCAACACAAACTACAGTTTTTCCACTAAGATCAACAGGTGGACACAAATCCCATTTTACATTTAGATTGATCTCATCTAAAAACTGTATAGCTGGCCAATAACCTTTGATCTCTGGTCTCTCATTTGTAGCTCTTACTTTTTTAGATATTCTAGTACCACTTGCCAAAAGTATAGCATCATATGTTTTTTCAAACTCTCTAAGCATATCTGCTGTTACTTTTGTGTTAAGTATAAAGTTAACACCTTCTAAAGCACCAACAGCTTCTATATCTTTGTAGTATTTATCATATGGCATTCTATACTCAGGTACTCCAACTGCAACTTCTCCACCTAAAACTGGCAGTTCATCATATACATCACAAGCTATACCTTCCAAACCTAGATAGTATGCTCCAGTAAGACCAGCTGGACCAGCTCCCACTATGGCAACTTTTTTACCATTTAAAGGTTTTTGATTTGTAGGATAGTTAAAGTCAAGCCCATGATCAGTCTCATAATCAGCACCTATCCTTTTAAGCTCCATGATAGAGATAGCTTCATCAAGATTTTCTCTTCTACAAGCATCTTCACATGGATGAGGACAAACTCTACCACAAGTATGAGCTAACGGCATAGTTTGCTTTGTTGCTTTTAAACTATCTATAAACTGTAGATCTCTAACACCTTCTATATATGCTGGTATATCAACATGATCTGGACACGCATCCATACAAGGAGCAGTAATCTTAGCAATATATTTTATATCATTATTATCATAGTCAGGAGATTTCTTTTGATTTACTATAAGATCATTTATATCATCTTCAAAATAAGTTAATACATCAAGTAAAGGTTTTGGTACTGTTCTACCTATCTCACACTTACTTGTTTTCATCATAGTATCACTTATCTCTTTTAAGTGATCAACATCTGCTTTTGATCCTTCTCCTCTAGCAATCTTGTCAAAAAGATCATAAAGGATCCTTCCACCCCAACGTCCAGGTGCACATCTACCACATGCCTCACTATACTCTTGGTATTGTGCGGCATACATAGTAGCAGCTTTGATGACATCTACACCCTCTTCAAATATAACAATACCATCCCATCCTATGAAAAGCTTACTATTTTTATCACCTTCATATGTAGATGGAACTTTAAAGGCAGATTCACTCCACTCTTCTGGATTTTTTCCACGATTGTCTATAAATTCATTTTGCCAGGTGGAAAAAAGAACTTTACTCAAGATGCTTTCCTTTTTACCATCAAAGTCCAATCAACTTCATTGAACTTCAATGAATTTTTTATTTCGTGTCCTGCTTCTTTCATAGTATCAAAACTCTTTTGAATAGGAGTAAAATCACCTATCTCAAATAAAAAGATACAAACCTCGTTAGGCTTTATTTCTTTTTCCATAACTTCTAACATTCTCTCATAAAGTTTATCTTCTTTATACTTTCTTAGATCATATCTTTGCATCTTTTTTCCTTATCTGTCTATTTCACCAAATACAATATTTAAGTTACCTATTATGGTTACTACATCAGCTATGTATGTTCCTACTAACATCTCTTGTAAAACACTTGTATGCCAAAAACTTGGAGCTCTTAGTTTAAGTCTATGAGGATATGGTTCTCCTTGAGAATTTATATAAAATCCAAGTTCACCTTTTGGAGACTCAGTTGCTACATATACTTCTCCAACAGGTGGTCTCATACCTTGAGTTACTAAAACAAAGTGTTGCATTAGTGCAAAGTTATCTGTCATGATATTTTCTTTAGGTGCTGAGATATACTCTGGAACATTTGCCATCAACTGAGGATCAGTATCTTTATACATAGGGATAAGCTGTTCTAATATTTTTATAGATTCTCTCATCTCTTGCATATAAAGTTTATATCTTCCATAACTATCATTTGTATCAGATACCGGAACTTTAAACTCTAACTCATCATAAAGTTCATATGGCTCTTCTTTTCTAATATCCCAAGCTATACCACTACCTCTAAGTGTTGGTCCACTACATCCCCAACTTAAGGCATCTTCTGCACTTAACATACCAACATGCTCAAGTCTCATTTTCCATATTCTGTTTTGATCAAGCAAACCTTCATAATCAGCTATATCATTTGGAAGTTTAGTTATAAAAGCTCTTAAATTATCAAGCCAACCATCAGGAAGATCAAGAGGTACTCCACCTATTCTAACAGCACTATGAGTAAGTCTAGCACCACAATAGTCTTCCATAAGATCCATCGCAAACTCTCTTTCTCTAAAGCAGTAAAGAAAGATACTCATAGCACCAACATCAAGAGCATGTGTTGCTAACCAGAAAAGATGTGAAATAATTCTATTTAACTCCAACAACATAGTTCTTATAACTTTTGCACGTCTTGGTACATCTTTTTCTATATCAAGAAGTCTTTCAACTGCAAGTGCAAAGCCATAGTTATTTGAAGTTGCAGCAATATAGTCCATTCTGTCTGTAGTAGGAAGAAATTCATTATATATCATATTTTCAGCCATTTTTTCCATACCACGATGCAGATATCCAACATCTGGTACAGCTTTAACAACTTGTTCCCCATCTAACTCTAGTATCAATCTTAACTGTCCATGAGCAGAAGGGTGCTGAGGACCGAAGTTTACGATCATCGTGTTATCTTCTCTTTCAAAAGTCAAGTTCTCATAAAAAGGATTCAATCTATTTGGTGTTTGCATGAGTTACTTCCTATCTGATAATATTTTTTGATTTTTCTTACTAAATCTTGTTACTAGTGGAACTCCACCTTCCTCTTGGAACTCTTTAAAGTTCTCATCAACATCTTTTGTACTAGCCCCACGAGGTACTTCATGACCAATTCTTGCAAAATGCTCGGTATCTTTTTGATCAACTCTTTTTGTATCTCTTATCTCTGGACCAACAACGTCTCTATACTCTTTACCAAAGATTCTATCTATCTCATACCATTGAGCATCTTCATCACCTTGTAATGGATAAGATTTTCTAAGAGGATGTCCAGTCCAGTCATCTGGCATAAGAATTCTTTTTAAGTTTGGATGTCCATTTGCAACTATACCCATCATATCATACATCTCTCTTTCAGCCCAATCAGCACTTTTATAGATATCATAAAGACTATCAACTGCCTGTCCCTCTTTTATAGCAAACTTAACTCTTAGTCTTTTTCTTTTATCCATAGATAAGAACTGATAAAAAACTTCAAATTCTCCTCTATCAGCTAAAAAATCAACCGCACTCAACTCACTAAGTTGAGTATAAGTAAGCTTGTTTTTCAAAAGCTTTGCTACTTCTATGATATCGTGTCTATTGTTTAATATGATAACAAGTTGACCTCTTTGGATATAAGCTTCTTTAACATCTGCTTTTTTCTTTATAGATTCTAAATCTTTTGCAAAAATCTCATCATTAGCTACATCCTCTTTAGGTATTTGAGGTGCCACATAAAATCTATCATTGTAATATGCTTTTGCCTGTGCATTTTTTCTATCTTGATACTGTCTCATTATACCAACCTTTTAGGTTTTAGTTTTTGAAAAGCTGATTGCTTTCTTATCTTTTTTTGTAACATCATAACTGCATATTGAAGTGTTTCTGGTCTAGGTGCACATCCTGGAAGATATATATCAACTGGGATTATCCTATCAACACCTTGCACTGTTGCATAAGTATTAAACATACCACCTGTATTTGCACAACTTCCCATACTTATAACCCATTTTGGTTCAGTCATCTGATCATAAAGCCTTCTGATAAACTGAGCGTGTTTTTTGGTCAAAGTTCCAGCAACTACCATAACATCAGCTTGTCTTGGACTTGCTCTAAAGATAGTACCAAATCTATCAAAGTCATATCTACTAGCACCTGCTGCCATCATCTCAATAGCGCAACATGCTAAACCATATGTTAAAGCCCATAAAGAGTTACTTCTACCCCATTGGACAAGTTTATCAACTGTTGTTAAAGCTACTGGCAGACCATTATCTGCCATATAATTTACTTTATGCTGTGCCATTCTAGTGCTCCTTTTTTCCATGCATATATAAAACCAATAGCAAGTAATACTATAAATATAATCATCTCAACAAAACCAAACATACCAAGAACTTTAAAATCTATAGCCCAAGGAAACATAAAAATAATCTCCACATCAAATAAGATAAACAATAGTGCAAACAGATAAAACTGTGCAGATATTTTATTTGGTTGCCTACTTACCTCTGGTCCACACTCATAAATACTAAGTTTTAACTTTTCATTATCAAGTCTAGCTAACTTTCTACTAACAAATCTTGATATATTTGTTGTAGCGATAAATGCAACAAAAGTCAAAACAAAAAATACAAATGCACCAAAATATGGATGCGCAGTTGCCATGTTTTCCATACTCTTCCTTTAAAAATTTTTTATATGTAAATATTACTTTTTATAATATTTCATCGTATTCTAAATTTTACATTATTTTTCTTAGAGTAACTATAGTTTTTAATAAAAATTTAATATTTTAAATATGTTACAAATAGTAACTTATTGGTTTTAAAAATTAAATCCCATCTTTTTTTCTTCCCCAAAAGTACCTTTTTTCTCTCTTTGTATCTCTTCCAAAAAGTCGATATTTTCGAATCTTGGTTCATCTTTAATAGCTACTTTAATAGCAGTATTTTTGATAACAACACTTATCTGTCCACCACTTAGTTCATGATTTGCCAACTTTTCTATATCAATCTTTCCACTCTCGAGTGCTACTTTTGGTAACATCTTTTTCCACAGTTCTAATCTCTGGGAAAAATTTGGTTTTTCAAACTCTATTTTATAATCAAATCTCCTTGAAAACGCAGGATCTATAGTTTCAAGTAGATTAGTTGTTGCTATCAAAATCCCACTAAATTTTTCTATCTGTTCTAAAAAGATATTTTGCATTTGATTGTGCATCTTTTCTGCACCACTTCCACCACTACTTCTACTACTTAAAAACTGATCTGCTTCATTTAGTAACAGTATAGGATGTGATTTACTCTTTTTTGTAAGATCATAATATGTATCAAAAATTTTTCTTACATTTTTTTCACTCTCTCCAACATACATAGAAAGTATCTTAGAACAATCAAAACTAAGTACTTTTCTTTTTAAAGATTTTGCCAAAGAGTAAGCTGTCATAGTTTTACCAGTCCCAGGAGGTCCATAAAAAATAAGTTTTGCATCTACATTTGAGTTTGTTTTTATTCCCCACTCTTTTAACCTTTTAGCAACTTTTTTATCAACTTGCTTTAAAACACTATCCAAAAGCTCTCTGGTTTTAGGATTTAAAACAACATCACTAAGATTTGTTTTTGGAGTTACAAGTTCAAAAATATCCTGTTCTTTTATCAAAGTATCTATTGTTATCTTTTTAGTTGTTTTGGTTTTATTTGGATGCATAATCTTCTGTAAAACATCTTCTTCTATAAAAAAACTTCTAGTAACTCCACCAAAAGCTGTAAGCATCTCATCATAGTCAATAATCTCTTTTTCAATAAGTGTCGCACCCTCTTCTAAAAGTGAACGATTTTTTATCTTTTCATAGTCATTTTCGCTTATAAGATTTATAAGATTGCTCATCTCTCTTAAACTATCAAGCTCACTAGAATACTCCTCTTTTAAAAGAGCCAAAAATATTATCTGTTCTTTATGTTTTAAGTTATACTCTTTAAAAAGTTCTTCTACTGTTAACTTGTTTGAAGTTGTTAAAACCCTTTCAGCTATACGATTTTCCAACAGTTTAAGTCTGTTTTTAAGACGATCTATACTCAAAGAATTATCAGGATAATTTTCTCTAATAGTAGCTATCTTCTGGTAGATCTCTATCCTAGAAAACTGATCTCTAAGATACTCAAGATGATCGTTATAAGCTGTAAGTTTAGGAAGATCTACTTCCAAACTTCCTTCTTCCAAAAGTTTTTGAAAACTAGGACTCAAAGTTACAGATGAATTTATCAGTTCTAATGTAGGTACATCTATACTCTTTGTCTCAAAAAGACTACTGATACTCAGCCATCCCAAATGCAAAAGGTTTTTTATCAAAGGAAGTTTTTCTATATACTCATATTTGTTTTTATTGTATAAGTCATTTAAAACAACATAGACTAAACTTTCTGAACCTTCTATATGTTTTTTTACTATATACTGAAGGATCTTTGCTTCTTCTTGACTACATTTAAGATGAGGAAAAATATCCGCTTCTTTGATATCTTCAACTTTTATAAAATTGATTAAATATTTCAAAAAATTACTCCCTAAAAATTGTCTGATTATACTAGCATAAGTTTTTTAGAATATTACGATAAAATCGCGAGTTTTAAAAAATACATTTACTAAACAGGAGAAATATTGATAAATCTAAAAAATTATTCTGCACAAAATATTAAAAATGATATTTTATCTGGTGTAGTTGTTGCAGTAGCACTTGTTCCTGAAGCTATAGCATTTAGTTTTATAGCAGGTGTTAGTCCGTTGGTTGGACTTTATGCTGCTTTTATTATAGGTCTTATAACATCACTTTTTGGTGGAAAACCTGGTATGATAAGTGGAGCTACAGGAAGTGTAGCAGTTGTTTTTGTAGGACTTGGACTCGCTGTAAAACAGATGTATCCAAACCTTTCAGGCGAAGAACTAAGCATCATGGTTTTAAACTATATACTTCTAACCTCTATAGTTGCTGGTTTTATCCAGATATTGGTAGGAGTTTTTAAACTTGGAAAATTTATAAGACTAGTTCCACAACCAGCTCTTTTTGGTTTCGTAAATGGTTTGGCTATAGTTATAGCTTTAGCTCAGTTAAAATTTTTAAAACCAGAAGGTATGGAAAACACTCCTTGGAATTTTGAACTTTTAAAAACTTCACTATCCCAAAACAGCGAAATGTACATCATCATCGGTATTACTATGGCTATTATGTACTTTTTACCAAAAGTTACAAAAGCAGTACCGGCTGGTTTAGTTGCTATAGTAACTTTAACTGCTGCTGTTTACTTTTTAAAGATAGATACAAAAACTGTTTCTGACTTGGCAAATATTAGTGGAGGATTACCTCATCTACATCTGCCTGATTCTTCACTTTTTACTTGGGAAAGTTTAAAAATCATACTTCCATATGCTGTTCTTGTAGCACTTGTTGGACTTATAGAATCACTTTTAACACTCTCAGTTTTAGATGAGATGAGCGGCAAAAGAGGTAGTGGAAACCAAGAGTGTGTAGCTTTAGGTGCAGCAAATATGACAAGTGGACTTTTTGGAGGTATGGCAGGGTGTGCCATGATAGGACAAAGTGTTATCAACTTTACTTCAGGTGGACTTGGGAGACTTTCGGGATTTACAGCTTCTATACTTCTTATACTTTTTGTTATAAGTCTAAGTGCTTTGATAGGAACTATACCTGTTGCTGTATTGGTTGGAATCATGTTTATGGTTAGTATAGGAACTTTTGAGTTTAGTAGTGTAAGTAGATTAAAATATATGCCAAAAGCAGATGCATTTGTACTTATCGTAGTTACTATTATCACAATATTTTTTGATTTGGCCGTTGCTGTTGTTGCTGGTATCATCATCTCTGCCCTTGTTTTTGCTTGGCAACATGCAAAAATATATGCAAAAACTCATTTTGAGGACGATAATACAAAGATATACGAACTAGAAGGACCTCTGTTTTTTGGTTCGGTTACATCTTTTAACGAACAGTTTGATGTACAAAACGATCCTAAAAATGTAGTTATTGACTTTAAAAATACCAGAGTTATGGATATAAGCGGTGTTGAAGCGATAGATGCTTTAACTAAAAAATATAAACAAAATGGTAAAATCTTGCAGTTAAGACACTTAAGTAAAGACTGTAAAAACCTACTAAAAGATGCAGGTCCATACTGTAAGTTTGAAGAAAATGATCCAACTTATAAAGTTGCAGCAAATCTATAGGAGTAAAAATGTTACCTTTTGAAAAAGAGTATGTAGAAAAAGAAAATGCCAAACTTATAGAGATAAGAAAAGAGATATTTCAATACCTTGATAACAACATACCAAAAGATAAAAATGGTGGATTTGATTTTTCACAAGATCCAAAACTAGATGCAAAAGAGGTATATGAAAGATTTTTCAAACTTGATTATCAAGCTAGAAAACTTCGGGCTTTACTTGTTCAAACATATAATATAAAAGCAGAATAATGTCATACATAACCATAAGTAAACAAAACTACTTTCACAACTTGGATTTTTTAACAAAAAAACTAGGAAGTAAAGATAAACTTTCAGTAGTTTTAAAAGACAATGCTTATGGTCATGGATTAAAGATAATGGCACAGCTTTCTTTAGAATATGGTATAAAAAAAGCTGTAGTCAAAACAGAAAAAGAGGCTTTAGAGATAGAAGATTTTTTTGAAGATATCATCATCCTAAATCCTGATTTTTCACAAAAAAACTTTACTCTTGTAATCAACTCCATAGATAAACTAACCTATGCTAAACCTGAACAAAAACTCCATATCAAGATAGATACTGGTATGCACAGAAATGGCATCATGATAGAAGAACTGGAAAGAGTTCATCAAATAGTTACAAAAAACAATCTAACTATAACAGGTGCTTTAACCCACTTTAGAAGTGCTGATGAACTTAGTAGTGAACTTTTTTGGCAAGAAAAAAAATGGAACAAAGCAAAAAATATCTTAAAAAATATGTTTGGAGATACTCTCTTGTTTCATTCTGGAAACTCTGCTACCGTACTTAGAAAAAACTCTTATCATGATGACTTTGCAAGATGTGGGATA
>Ga0256843_1000894_pt1 | contig 24503 bp, 26 predicted proteins | sample AlvinellametaG_FD_191572 | JGI IMG/M metagenome (GOLD analysis project Ga0256843, IMG submission 191572) | Pompeii worm associated microbial communities from hydrothermal vent at the East Pacific Rise, Pacific Ocean - Alvinella | ecosystem: Host-associated > Annelida > Integument > Unclassified ... | reverse complement strand
TGTCTCTATCTTGGAGTATAAAACAAATCTAATCAAGATTGATAGATTCTATCCATCTTCTAAAACTTGTTCTAATTGTGGGTTTGTTTTAGAGAGACTAAATTTAAAAGATAGAGTTTGGATTTGTTCTGAGTGCAAAACAGAACACGATAGAGATTTGAATGCAAGTATAAATATCTGTAGAGTTGGGGCATCAACTCTTGGTACAGATGGCATAAGACTGGCTATTTGTCAGCAACCATCGCTTTAAAACCAGAATCCCCCGCATTTATGCGTGGGGAGTATGTCAAAAGATTTATAGAAATCCTTTCATCTCATTTTTAGCTGATTTATCATCAAGCTTTATACATCTAAGATTAAAGCCAAGAATCTTGATAAAATTTAAATAAATTAAAATATTATTACAGTCTGGGTAGTTTTTTTGAAGTGGCTCCGGATGCTGGATTCGAACCAGCGACCAAGCGGTTAACAGCCGCCTACTCTACCGCTGAGCTAATCCGGAATCATTAACTCGTTTTGTGTGGGTGCAATTATATACAAACTTTTTAGCTTTGTCAAGAGTTTTTTGAATTTTTTTTGATTTTTTTATGAAAAAGCAGAAAACCAAAAGGTCTCTGCCTCTTTTTCTTAATCTAGAATATTAGAGAGCTTCGCTATCTTCTTCACCAGTTCGGATTCTAACAACATGCTCCACTGGTGAGACGAAGATTTTGCCATCTCCGATTTTACCAGTTCTTGCAGACTCTTGTATCGCTTTTACCGCGGCTCTCATATACTCTTCGCTACTAACAATGATTTCTATTTTGACTTTTGGGATAAAATCTACCACATACTCAGCTCCACGGTAGAGTTCGCTATGACCTTGTTGTCGTCCGTAACCTTTGACTTCGCTTACAGTCATTCCCTCAATCCCAGCCTCAATTAACGCCTCTTTTACCTCATCAAGCTTGAAAGGTTTGATAATTGCTTCTATTTTTCTCACAGTTTACTCCTTAAATATTTTGTTTAAACTCTGGGTATGTCTCCATCCCACACTCTACATAATCAAGACCCTCTAACTGCTCGTCGTCAGTTGCTCTAAATGGTACAATCTTATTTATAATGGATATCACAAAATATGAGCTAAGAAATGCAAAAATTCCAATAACAATTACACCTTTAATCTGCGCCCAGAGTGAAACATCGCTAAATAGTCCCACAGCAATTGTACCCCAGATTCCATTGATTAGATGCACAGACAAAGCTCCAACTGGGTCATCTAACTTCTTCTTATCAAAAAACGGCACAGCCCAAACAACCAACGCTCCACCAATAGCACCAACTAAAATTGGAGTATAGATTCCAAATACATCAGCTCCGGCAGTCACAGCCACAAGACCACCCAAAGCTCCGTTTAAAATCATTGTAATATCCCACTTTTTATACTTTTTGTAGAGCAAAATAGCAGTCACAATTGCACCTGCAAGTCCTGCTGTATTTGTATTCATAATTGTAAGAGCTACAGCATCAGCACTCTCTTTTGAAGCGATTGCTCCGACACTCCCACCATTGAATCCAAACCAGCCAATCCAGAGCAAAAATGCCCCAAGAGTCACTAATGGAATATTCGAAGCTGGAATTACTCTGACTTTGTTACCGACATATCGCCCTTTTCTAGGACCGATAATCAAAATTGCAGCAAGCAATGCCCAAGCTCCAGTTGAGTGAATTACAGTAGAACCTGCTAAATCGTGCATGCCAGAAATATCCAAAAAGGTATCTTTTAAGAAGTTAGCTCCCCAAGTGAGATTTACAGCAATTGGGTAGATGAGTCCTGCCATAATTACTGTAAAAATTGTAAGAGGAATAAGCTTTGTTCTCTCACTCACCCCACCACTCATAATATTTACAGTCTTACCTACAAATGCCATCTGAAACAAAAATGCAGCCCATTTACTCATTGAGTCATTCTCCCAGCTCCCAAAAGCTAGACTATAACCAATAAGCAAAAATATCATCGATGCTACTGAGTAAATCATCGTATTTGTCATAAGAACTGCTGTAACATTTTTGGTACGAACCAGTCCAGCCTCTAGCATCGCAAACCCTGGAACCATAAAGATAATCAACACCATTGCAAAGAGAGCAAAAAGAGTGTTTATTGCATAAGAGAGTTCCATTTAGCCTCCTTCAATTGAAATTCAAGAGTGATTATAACCTCATTAAAATCTCTATCTTTAAAAAATGAGTTTAAAAAATACCCCTTTTTATGTCTATTTCTTAAGCTTCCAAAAGTTTTTTTGTATATTTTTTATACATTTTTAAGAATAATATAATTTTTATAGATATTTTTAAGATTAAATTATATCTGCTTCTCTCATTCATACAGTTATGATAAAATATAAAAAAATAAGGAGCTGACAAATATAGTGAAAATAGAGTATAAAAAATATAATCTAGCAAAAGAACCTGTACCTCTCTACTCAAAAAATGGACATGAGATTTATTGGATTGGGGCAGCTACTCCTACTACTCTACGAAATAATATCTATTTAATTAGAGATGGCTTGGAGGCTATGATTGTAGATTGTGGAAGTAGTGATGATTTTCACGATACTCTAGCAAGAATCAAGCAGATAATGCCTGTTGAGTATATCAATAGAATTTTTGCCAACCATCAAGACCCTGATGTAACATCAGGAATTATCGATTGGTTCAAATTTAATCCTAAAATTGAATTAGTTACATCCCCTTATATTAATATTTTTTTGGAGCATTATCTCTCAGGTATCAACTATAAATCTTTTAATGTCGCAAAGAAAAAGAGTATGACTCTCTCTTCTGGAGCTGTTTTGGAGTTTATACCATCTCCTTTTATGCACTCGCCTGGAGCAGTTGCTATCTATGACCGCCAAGCCAAAGCTCTATTTTCTGGAGATATTTGGGCAGCAATATCGATTGAGTGGTCTCTTGTGATGAGTAAGGATTTTAATATCTATAAAGAGAATATGGACTTTTTTCATAAAAAATATATCTCATCAAATAAAGCTTCAAGACTCTTTCTCTCTAGATTAAAAGATAAACAAATAGATGCTATCTTACCTCAACACGGCAGTATTATTACTGGTAAAGAGAATATAAAAAATGCTCTAAAATATATAAAAGATTTAAAGTGTGGAGTGGACTTGTTTCCAGAAGTAAGTGATGATGAGTTAAAATTTATTGAGGAGATGTAAAAAGAACCTTGGAGACAAAAGAGCAGTTTAAGAGATTTTATCAGAGATTTTCATACCTTTCGATGGAGCAATTAATAGAGTATTTTGCCTGTTTTGGGGAGATTCCAATAAATGTAGATATTGACCCTTTTGAGAGCTTAGAGGAAAATATTAAAAATATTTATCTAAATAATATCGAAACTCTCTCTAGTCAGATTAAGCCATCTTATCTTCTAGAAAATCCTTATCGTAAACTTCTAATCTCCATCCCTAGAAGTGATGGTAAGATTTTTAATATATTTAAAAGAGCTAATCTTCCAGAGAGTCTTGGAGGGACACTAATAAATGAGATTGTCAAGCTTGGAGTTCTGGAGGTAGAAAAATCTAGAGAAAAACCTTTTAGAAGTAACTCAAAGTCACCAATCAAAAAGGAGTTACGTCAATATAGAATCCAGTCTAAAGTAAGATTTCAGACGCCATTTTATCGATTTTGGTTTGGTTTTATAGAGCCTCACCGAGATGAAATATTAGCAGGAAAGCTGGAGCATTTTTGGGAAGATGTGGATAAAAGAGTAAGCAAAACTCTATCTTTTACTTTTGAGAATCTTTCAAATGCTCTGCTTGAAAGACTCTTTGAGGATAAAGACCCAATTTTTAGCAAAGGTAGTCTCTGGAGCAAAAATGGTGAATTTGATCTACTTTGCTACACTAAAAATGGAAGAGTAATCCTTGGAGAGTGTAAGTTTAAAGGTAAAAAGGTATGTAAAAGTGAGCTAAATAAACTTAAAGAGAAGTCTCAAAATGCAAAGCTAGAGACAGATATTTTTGCTCTTTTTTCTAAAAGTGGCTTCTCTAGAGAGTTAGAGGAGTTTGAAGAGCCAAACTTGATGCTTTTTGGGATTAAAGATTTTGAGATATTGATTAAAGATTAAACTAAAGGAAGGTAATGCAAAAGCTCTTTTTGGATTGTTATGAGATGGACAAGAGGTGTTATGAAAAATATGGATTGACAGAAGATATTTTAATGGAACACGCTGCAAATGCTATGGCTGAGTATATCAAAACAAATTTTCCAAAGGGTGATTCTATTTTGATAGTGGCAGGTCCTGGCAATAATGGTGCTGATGGCATCACTTTAGCTAGAATTTTGAATAAATCTTACAGAATCTATCTTTATATTCCGCTTGGAGTCAAGTCTCAAATGGCTAAATTACAGCTAAAGAGAGCTAAAGCTGTGGGTGTAGAAGGTGTCAATGATATCAAAGAGTGTGATATCACAGTCGATGCACTCTTTGGGGCAGGTCTAAACCGTGGTCTTCCAAATGAGATTGCTATGATTGTTTCACAACTAAATAGACTAAATAGTTTCAAGATATCTTGCGATATCCCAACAGGAATAGATACTAGAGGAAGGGTAGGCAGTATCGCTTTTAGAGCTGATGTTACAGTGACGATGGGAGCTTTGAAAGAGGCTTTATATTTGGATGAAGCCAAAGATTATGTAGGTAATATTATCTGCGCTGACTTAGGAGTAGACAGAGAACTTTATGAGATGCCTAGCAATTCATATCTCTTAGAAGAGAGTGATTTTAATCCACCTTTTAGAATCAAAAAATCTTCTCACAAGGGTAGCTTTGGACACTGTGCAATATTTTGTGGAGAGAAAGAGGGAGCAGGCATAATCTCGGCACTAAGTGCTACTAGATTTGGAGCCGGGTTGACTACTTTGATAGTTCACGACAAAGTCTCTCCGCCTCCACATATTATGCACTCAACTACCATCCCTAAAAATACAACTGCTATTGCAATTGGAATGGGACTTGGGAATTTTTTTGAGAAGGAGTTTCTTCAAAAAGATGTAGTAGATTCTAATATTCCAATAGTTTTGGATGCTGATGCTCTTTCAAATGAACTTCTTTTATCTATCTTGTATCAAAAAAATAGAGAAATAGTAGTCACTCCTCACCCAAAAGAGTTTGCAAAGATGTGGTATATTTTAAAAGATGAAAAGTTGACTACACAAGAAATTCAAAAAGATAGATTTGAGATTGCTAGGGAGTTTGAAGCAAACTTTCCAACGGTAACTCTACTTCTAAAAGGTGCAAATACAATTATTGCAAAAGATAAAAAAAGATATGTAAATCCAATTGGTGGAGCAAATCTCTCCAAAGGTGGTAGTGGAGATGTTTTGAGTGGACTGATAGTATCACTTTTAGCTCAAGGATATGATAGTCTTTTTAGTGCGATAAATGGTTCTTTGGCTCTTACTCTAAGTGCAAATCGCTTCGATGGGAATAACTACTCGCTAATTAGCAGTGATTTAATTGATGGCTTGAAATATATTTGAGATTGTTAGAGGGGAGTCGACTTTTTTAGCTCTCCTTTGTAATCTCCTTTATAATGCTATTTTGATAAATAGACTATAAATTCTCCAATATAATCTGGATTTTCATATATACTTCCATCTTCTAGCTCATAAAACCCTTCTTCTGCAATTTGGTACAAATCATCACTGTATGGAGGGATTGATACCTCTTCATTATTTTGTTTTTTTATGATGATTTTGCTACTATCATTTGATATTACTCTTCCAAAGAATGTATCAAAATACTCACTTTTATCTTTATTGATGACTCTTTTTGATACCAAAATGACTTTGCCTTTTAAATCCAATATTTTCTTCCTGATTCTTTTTTCTTCTACGCTTTGTTGGATATATTATCATAAAGCTTATTGACGAACTCCCCATTGATAAATCAAGGGGATTATGGCTTTAAAACGGAGATTGCCTTTTATTAAAGGTCTTACATCTCCTATGCCGAAGGTCGTCATCCCAACCTTTTGTTTATTATACAATAATTACAAAAGATTTTCGGGAGTTTATCTCCCTTGAAAATCTTTTATCGCCTTATATCCCCATGCCTGAAGGCAGGGGCTTTACGGCGAAAGTTGGTAAATAAATAAGCTAAAATTATAGCCCAAATAGTTCGTATGATTATTACCATCATAAAATCTGCTCCAAACATCACAAATAAAAGTGTATCTTCAATAATAGCATGACAAATCATAAGAAATGTAGCTATAAAAAATATATCACTTTTTTTAAGATTGGTTGCTTCATTTATCAGTATGCCAGCTCCATAAGTAATGCCTAAAAATATCCCAACCATTATAGAAAAGCCTTTGCTTATATTTTTGCTACTCTGTTTTATAAATTTCATATTTTTAATATAATCCATTATAAGAATAAGTAACGATATAAGCAAAACTATCTTAAATGTTAATATTGTAGCGTTGTAGAAAGAGTGATATAGTAGTGAGCCAATAGAGTTATACTCCTCTTTTGTAAAAGTATTTGATGTTATGGTTGAACTAAAATATTCTTGTGGTAGAAGTGTAGCACTGTAAGCTATAACCAATCCACCAAAAAATCTTAAACTATACGAATATAGATTTGAGACTCCTAGTTGTTTGATAATTACACTCTCAACCACTAAAGAGTGACATACCCCTAAAAATATAGCCAAGATACTCCATTGTTGTGGAGCCATATCAAGTGGAGCAGCAAAAGCTACTGCTGCGTAAAGATTTAAAAATATACCGCTAATAATTGCTAATGAACTTTCAACTGGTAAGTCTAAAACTGAAGTAAAAGGCTCAACCAAAAATGAAATATAAGAGAGTATATTGTAATAATATAGTATATCTGCTAGGATATAAATTGGTATAACTAATTTAATAATTATCCAAGATGATTGTAATGCTTTTTGTAAAGTTTCTTTCATTTTAATCCATTAAGTTGAAATTTAAAATTAGTATATTTTGTATAGATTTTTTACAATAAATTTTCTTTTTTAGATTTTAAGATATTAGATTCTCAATATAATTATAATCTCTAAAACTATCAATAGCCTTAAGGTTTGATTCCATGATGATTCTTGATAAATTTTTTGAGTTCTAACAATGATTTGAATTGCTGTTTTGGAAGTTGAAGTTCGCAACAAAACCATTCAGCTATATAAGCTTTTGTTCCATCACTCATAAAGAACCAAGTTCCTCCTATATCATCGCTAAGATGATGAGAACGAAACCAATATTTACTATAAAAGCTAGTAAAAAGGGGTATAGTGACTGCTCCAAATAGCATTAATGTATAGAAACTAATACTTGGGAGTTACTCTTCAAAACTGTTAAATATAGCACAAAAAAATGTAAGGACTATGAATCCAGGTAGAATGCTAATATGTCTGTTATTTATCTTTAACCCCTTGCCACCAGCGACTGAGTTAAGAAGTATTTGGTTCTTTATAATAACATTCATTTTCTTTATCTGTAACTAAAGAAGTACTTTTAGGGCTTAGCCAAACTTCAATAGTTCCTTTAATATTTCTATCCTTATTTTTTGTTAAAGGTAATAATTTCAACTTTAATTTATATCCTTCTTCACAAGCCATGGAAACAAAATCATTTAAAGCTTGTTGAGCTAGCTCTTTATCTTCTTCAAAAAAGTATCTGACATCTCCACCTGTTAAACTACTATCAACATATTCATCATTAGTCACATATGAAATATCTCCACAAGCAATAGTATCTGCGATAGGTTCAAGGATTTGTTCTGGAAAACCTTTAACAATTTGTATATAAACTGTTGGTTGATCTATTCTTTTTAATATATCTTTTGCATTAAGCCAGTCTCTATGATTAGATACTTTGGCTAAATCACTAAAAATCTTAGATGTAATATGTGTTGGAAAAGAAATCATCATGATTTTTTGAATATTTCTTCTTGTCTCTAAATCTTCAGAAAAAATATCATTTTTATATTTAGCCATAAATTCAGTCATATTATATTTCCATCTTCGATCTTCATGAAGTTTTGCTAATTTATAATTTGCTTTTGATTGAATATCTGCAAGTTCTAATTCTTTATTTTTATTAATATTTTGGATATACATTTGAAATAAAGTAGTAGTAATAGCTATTATTGATGTGATTGCCGCAACATATTTACTTTTCATTCCTCTCCTAAGATTTATTAGCTTATCTATAATTTTATCGAAGCTTTAAATCTATTATTCTTTATCTGAGCCATTTCAATTTGTGTTGGTTTTCCTTTAATCCAACTATGAGCATTGTTTTTAATTAACCACTTCCCAATTTCAGATGAACGAATCTCATTACATTTATTCCAAAATGCTTCTGTTAAAGGAATAGTAATAATAATCCCATCTAAATCTAATTCAATATTATCCCAATTTTTTTGAAATATATTTTCTCTTATTTTTAAAGGTATATTTATACCATAGCCTGAACCCATTTTTACATTAGGTTTTCCATTCGTCCATACAGTTGTTGTAAACATTTTATTTTCCTTTATACTGCTAACAGGTAGGTATAACCCCATTAATTATAATTTGACAACCATGTTTTTGCTTTACTTCATTAATTATATATTGAATATCTTGCTTTTCTTTATCGTATATTCCAATATAAGATAGTATATAGTATCTTGCGGGATTATATTTTATAATTTTTTTAAGAAGTTCTACTAATATATATTTTGGATTTTGATTGTAAGTTTTAACTCTATCTATAAGATTTAAAAAAGCTTCTTTTATAGTTTTTTCAATGTTAGCACTATAATTTAGAGTATATGGCTCTGACCTCTCAAGTGTTCTTGTCAACCAACCACTTTCTGCCATTGACGGAAGTCCTAATTTTTTTAAAGTAGGAGTAATATATTTAGTATCAAAACTTCTACCTGAAAAGCCATTTCTAAATTCTCTTCTATGTAATCTTATATCTTGATTTGGATTTTCAAGCTTATAAATTAATAAAGTTACTAAAACAGTAAAAACTCCTTTTTGACTAAAGCACTTTTTGAAACTATATCTATCCATTATTTTTCATCTTTAGATAATTTTTCTGAATAATCCTGATTGTTTATAGCTTCTTGATAAATTTCTTCTAATTTTTGATTGGGATTCATAATTACCTCAGTTTTATTATTTTTTGATTTTATCAAATTTTAGTTAAATAAGTTTACTCCAATTAATGCATCTAATCCAAGCCATGATAATTTATCATTTTTAGAGTTTGATTTTCTATTGTTTTAAGTTTTTTCATAACTTCTTTTATTATTAATTTTTCTTTTGGCTCATTTAAAGTTGATTTTCTAACAACTTTTTCTAAAATCATATCTATTAAATCCAAAATATGTATTCCTTTTTTAAGTTAACAATAAGCTCTGCGACTATAATTAGTTGTCTGTAGAAGCGACATGTTGGCTTATTTTCACTTCTGTTTCTTTCAAGGCATCCATAATAACATCTTTGTATTCAGATATAATTTGGTAATTATCTTTTGTTTCTCCATGGGATCCTCCAGTATCAAACTTAATGGCTTGTCTCAAATGTGGATTAGATTTTTTAGTAAGAAATTGAGAAATATTGCTCAAATATCTCCCCGCTTGCCCTATATTTTTCCCTATTCCAGCTTCAGATAAACCTTTTTTAACTTCTTCTCTAGAAAATTTTCTATCCTCACTGATTAATATCTCCAAAAACACTCTAAATCGTGGAGTTAAATCGCTATCTCTTTTTAATGAAAAAATGAATTCTTTTTTTAATTCTTCTTTTGTTAAATTGGATTTTTCTAATGAAAAAGAACTTTGTCCACTTCGTTTATGTTCTTTTTGTTTTGATTCTTTTTTCTTGATATAATCCTTTGCTTCGGGTAAAGGAATTATAATATCTGGATTTATAAAAAGATTATTTTCGCTGTCAAAATATGGAGTTAATCGAATACATTCAATGTCAATCTCAAATTCTCGTAACCAAAGCACAGCTGAAACAACTTCTGAATGAAATTCTTTTGAAACTAGGATTATTCTTTGTTTTTGGTTTAACTCATCTAATTCACAATCTATAAAGTCTTCTATTTTAGTTTGTGCATCATCATTATTAGATGAAAGATACTCTGCAAAATTTTGATATAATTCTTCATTCGAAAAGCTTGAGCAATACGAAGCATATTTAATTGCCTGCCATTCTACTGTATTTCCTGAATTATCCCGTTTTAATTCAATTATCACCAAACAACCTTGCTTATCAATAGCAAGCAAATCAAGACGTTTTCCTGATGGCAAAAATAGCTCTTTCGATATGATTAATAACTCTTCTCCTAAAATATCTGGAGTGCTATCTATCCATTCTTGTATATCAAAGCGCTCCTTGAGATTAAGTTCTTTAAATGATGCTACAGGTATTTTAGTTAATTTTTTATTTTTAATATCTACTTTATACACTATTATGTCCTTTGATTTTGATGAGGCTAACGGTAGACTTCACCGACAGGTTTACCTGTTCGGTGCTAGGTTTTGTTGGTCTTTTAGTGCTTGTCTTATATTATAAATTTTCTTTTTTTGTTGATTGTTTAGTTTAAAATTTTTTTCAATATATAACAACTCATTTTCTATTTTATTGATATTTTTTTGCTCTAAATAATAGTTTAACAATTCTATTTTATATTCTATTTCATCCGGATTTTTATCTACTAAACTTTTATAAATTTCTACTGCTTTATCTATATTTCCTATTTTATAATGTGCATAAGCATAATGTTCGATAAAAGGTAAATATTGAAAATTAAGTTTTAATGAATTTGCAATGATGGAGTATAAAAAATTAGCATTATCACAATTTGATTTTTCTGCAAGTAAAATAAAAACTATCGAAAGACTATTATTTTTAAAAGCTATTTTTAAATCATTTATATCTTTTTTTTCTAATCTCTTTTTTAAAAAATTATTTGGTTTTAATAATTTTATATTTTTATTAAAAACTTGTTGAAAATAATCAAGATATAGTTCTTTATAATAATCTCTATATATACTAAAATAATTTGTGAATATCATTTCAGATTTTAATAAAGTCACTATTATTACTTGAAATAATGAGTTTAAATTTTTGATAGTATCTTTTATAGCTTTAGAATATTGATTTTCTTCTGCTTGTTTTTGATTATTAACAAGCATAGTACCCCAAGTTCCTATATCTATTTTAAGTAAAGACAATAGTACATAATAAACTATATTAAAATCATCTGTGTTATGTAAATTATCAAATAAAATTTGTAATACTCTTTCACTTTTTTCTTTAGTTGTATCCCCAAAATATACTATGTATTCATAATTTAAGTTAGATTTATTTACTCTATATGTTTTAGTTAATAAATATGTTGTTTGTCTTGATGTTAATCCTGAATTATTTTTTAATAACAATAAAGCTAATCGTTTTTCATCGATGCTTGACTGGCTATTTAGCTTATTTAAAAAGAAAGAATAACACTTGTTTAATTTTATGTTTTTATTTTCAAATTCTACATTTTTAATTGTGTCTGAATGGTATAAGGCTTCTCTGAAATAATATTCAATTTCTTCAAAATTATTATTGTTATTTAATAATTGTTGAAATTTTAATTCATATAGTTTTTCATCATTAATATCTTCTCTTTCAAATTCAGTTTGTATTTCTTTATCTTCAAAAAACATCTTTTCTGGTTGAGGAGATATTGCTGAAATTCCATTTATTTTTGTTGGTGGCATAATAAAATGCTTTAAGTATGATACTGAACTACATATTTTATAAAATAAATTATAGAAATCTGAATAAACTTTTAATAAAAAGTCAATATCTAAATTATCAATTAAGAGTAAAAGTTCTTCTATATCATTTCTATTGTCAATATGTGAACCTAATTTATTTCTAACAACTCTAATCTCTTCTATTGAACCAATATTAAAAATTTCTAAAAAATTATTTAAAATATTTTGTCCATTTTGTAATTCATTATCTATTTCATAATCATATTTGTTTTGTTTTAAAAGTAAAAAATTATCTGGTTTAGTTATTTGATATTTAAAATATAACCAAGGGTAAAGTTGTTTATCTATTATCTTATCAAATCCAATATACTCTGAATTTACTCTTGTTGTAAAATTATCAATAAAACTAATAATATCATTTATTAAAATAATTTTAATAAGCTGTTTATACATATCAGTTTCTAATATATTATATAAAGCTGTTTCAAAGTCTATCATTAAATGAATGCTATTTAATGATAAAACTTTATCTTGAATTGGATGACAAGGTATTATTGCACCTGTATTAGTTCTAGTAATTGACAAAATATCATTTGAAAAATGAGGTGTTTTTTCAATATCCTTATCATTAATTATATTTTTTATTTTTCTAATTTCAATTAAAGATAAATTCAAATTACTTTCTAATATTTTTTGAAAATAATTCTCATTATTTAGTAAATTGTAAATGTCTAATATTTTATCATAAAAATAATCAATCTTATTTTTTGTAATATTTGACCAAGAGTCAACTCTATCTCTAAATTCTAAATCTTGAAAATGTGCACTTAATTTATGCCTTTGAATTTTTAGTTTATCTTCAAAATCATTAGATAATAAATTTAATTTATCTTTTAGTTCTCTTTTGAGTGTTAAATCAGTAATAAAAGCATTATTGTATTGTCTTGTCAAAGTTATAAAATCATATATTCTAATAATAATTTGTCTTGATATTACTCTTGCAAAAAAATCAGAATCAATTACATTTATCAAATTTTGAGTTATTTTAATTTGTGATATACAATAATAAATTTTTTTCAATTTTTAAATTCCTTATATTAGACCAACGACCGACTTAAGCAGACGAGGTAACTTACGGCTTGATTATTTAGTTTTTTTAGTTTTCTTTATGAGAAACTTAAAAGCTTGAAAAACCGCAGTGTAGGCTTGTTCGCTTCTATGGTTTGTTAGATGATATATTCCTCAAATAATTGTAATGTTGTTTTAGTTTGATAACCTTGTTCTTTTTTTAATATCTGATTGCTACTGCAAATAATTGATACTTTTTCTTTCATATCATCTAGCTCATATTTATCTAAAGCAAAAGTATAGACAAATAATTTACTCATTTGTTTGTAAAAATAATTTGTTTGCTCTAACCTATCTTTAAACCAAAAATTTTCAATTTCATCTAAATTATATAAAATTTTATTGATATTGTTTGTTACTAATGTTTTGTCTAAAAAATCTCTAATATAAACAATTACTATATCAACAATATCTGTTAAAATTATACTTCCAAGATATTCATTATAATTGTCTACAAATTCATCCCATCTATAAAATAATTTTTCTAATATCGCTTTTTGGATTACATCGTTTTTTATATGTAAAACTAAACTATTTAATGCTTCTTTACTATTATTATCTATGTGTTTATCAATTTTTATAGTTTGAATAAGAGATAAGATACATTTACTATCAATATCTACAATAGCCTTTGACATAGGCTCAAAAAGTTGAATACTTCTTAATGGATATTTTAAATAATAATCTAAAAATTGCTGCCATATAGAGCTATTTTTTGATAATTGAACAATAATATCTTTTAATAAATCTCTTTCTATTTTTAATAAATTTAAACAATAGTAATTATTGTATTTAAAATATACTACTTTTCTAATAGATTCAAATTTTAAAAGATAGTTATTTGATTTAAGTGCTAAATTAAGTATTTCTTCTGTGTTTAAAGTATTTGTTAAATATATAATTTCAAACATATCTTTTTTATTATTAGCTATTTTTACCAAATCATCAAAAAAATATTTATATGCGATAAAAACTAAAAAATCTATATACAAATCAAATCTATGTCCAAATCCTCTCTCAACACTTTCAATAAAACTATATATTTGTTTGAAATTTAAATTTTTAATTCCTTGTTTATAACTTTCAAACCATTCTTTTTCTTGATGATAAGGAGATAGTTCTTCAATATTATTAACTCTTACTTTACTATCTTTAACAGTACCAATAAAAAAATCTTTAATATCATAAACAAAATCATCAAAGTATTTTATTTTAAATAAATACTCATAAAAGATTCTATCATTATCAAGATAGATTATTAATGGAATAAGTTTTATTTTTTTCTTAGTATCAGTTTCATTAATAACTGCTAAAATTAAGTCTGCGTAAGTTTTTTGCTTATCTTGATTATTGTATCCATATCTCAAAGATTGTAAATCAATATTGTATGATTCTTTCATATCATCATATATATTTTTAAAATCATTACCTAAGTATTTTTTATTATCAAATAATTGATAATATTTTTCTAATACATTCATATCAACATTAGAGATTTTATTTGCTAAAATATTCATTAATAAAGGAGTTAATTGCTCTTCCATATCAAACACTCCTCATCATTTAGTTCATCCCATAGTTTATTAAAAGCGTTTAATATATGTTGAGCGTTTTTTACTTCTTGGAGTATATGGTGTGATGCTCCTAATTGATTTATTGATATTCCAAGTGACCAAACCCTCGGTTTTTCAAGTGGAAAAATTAAAAATCTATCATGAAAATCGTAACCATAAGAAGCTATTTTTCCTCTAACCTCTAAATCTAAAAATAAAAAATCTTTTTTATCTTTTTTAAACTCATTAATAATATCTGCTTTAGCTTTTTGCTTTTTACTTAAATTTTTGAATTTTATTAGGTCATATTGAAAATTTAAAAATATATAGGAAATAGATTTATTTGTATTAACTGAAAATTTAATATTTCTAAAAAAGTTTTCTAATCTTTTTGAGCCTTGTTTCAATCCACTGATTGCCTTCATGGGTATATAAGCAATTTTAGAATAATAAAGAGTGTTTTTAATATCTTTTGCACTCAAATATGGATCCCAAAGATATACACCTTTTTCTCCATATTGATTAATTAAATATCTTATGTCATTTAAAGCTTTTTCTTCTTCGTTGCCAAAATATTGAACAAATACTTTGCTTTTCTCTAACTCTTTTAATTCTTGTTCATATTTTCTATATCGTATCCATTCATCAAAAGGTTTAGCTTTTGATTTACCATGAATATTATTACCTGCATTATGATTAACTTCAATTTTTTTTACTTCATTTTCAATCTTAAAAACTCTTTTTTGATGTCCAGCTAAATACATACTAAAATGTATTTGTTTCATAATAGAAAATTTATATTTATACAATAGTAAAGAACTTTTTTTATCTATTAGTTCTATGTTTGTTCCATAACAATCATCAAAATTTATTTGAGTTATATTTGTTGTAATATCAATAAGTCTTTGTCTAGTTATAAGATTGTCATTTTCTTCAAAAAGTCTTACTTGAAGATTTGTTATATCAAATTTTTTACTTTTAGGATAAATTTCTAAAGATATACCTTTATATCTCGGTGGTTCTTCTTGTCTTATTGAATCATGAGACAATTTAAAACTATTGATTGGAAATTGAAAAATAATATTACCAAGTCTATCTGAGACATTAGCTAATTTTAATGGTAAAATTTCACTGATTTGTTCACTAAAATTATGTAATAAAATAGGATCATCCAATAAGAACTTTACATCTTTTTTATCTTCATCAAAAAATTCTAATATATATGAGCCATTATGAAAATTGTTTTTAAGTAAATAGTTTAATTGTATTTCGTGGTGCATATCTTCTCTTGGTGGAACATATTGTTCTAGTAAAGATTTTAAGTTTCCTATTATTAAGTTTTTATCAATACAAAATCTATTTTCTTTTAAAAGCTCATTATATAGCTTTTTAACTACTGAAATATCAACAATTCTTTTTTGAATACCCCAACTAATATTTTTATTCTTCTTAAAAGATTGTAATTTTTCTGTCATTAATCCTTTTATACTTATTTTCTTTGTATTTTCAAATACAATTAAAGTATAAATATTAAAAGCTTCTCTTTCTTGTTTTTTTAATCCAAATATTTCTATTATTTCACATTTATTATAAGTTCCAATATTTGAGTTATTTAATAAAAAATCTAATTTAATATTTTACTCCTTTTATCATCTAACGGTTGAAGATAGCGAATACATTACCTAGCGGCAATGTATTCGCTACTCTGTTTTGTTAGTCTATTTCATCTTTCCTGATTTTTTCCATTTCTAATTCATGTTCTTTTTTTTCATTCATCATTATCTCTTCTTTAATTTTTTTAAACATAAAAAACATAAAAACACCTATAACAATACTGCTAATCATTGCTTTTATGGAGAATATTATAAATAAGATACTAAATATAAAACTTCCCCAAGCTGAAAGAATAATATAATTCATAGTTGATGATAAATTAAATTTATATATCAAATCTCCATCATCTCTAAAAATTGAAAAAATAAGTGCTATAAATGCATTTAAAATTAAACTTATACTAAATGTATAAATAGATATGTCAGTAAAAAAGTCTTTTGTTGTTGTATCATTTGCCCCTAGTAAACTAAAGAAAAATCCAAGTGATATTGCTGAAAATGAACTATATATCCAAATTTGTGTTTCTATAAAACTACTTTTTGTAAAGTATTTTTTTTCAATCTTTTTTCTTAATTCATCATCTTGCATTTTTATCCTTTAATTATTAGACTAATGCGAAGCTGAGCGGCGATCAATTTCTGAGGAGTAGGGTGCTTGCACCCTAACGACAAGAAAATAATGATTGCAAAGAGTGTTCGCTCCTGCGATTTTTCGTTTTACTTTGTTCAACATCACTTTTCAAGAAGTTACGACTGAGCTGTTGGCGAAGGAGGAACAAATATTCTTCTCTTCGAATTTATTAATTTATGCTGCTACCTCATACTTTCTTATATCAACTTCTACACCATTTTTTACAATTTCTCTTGCTTTGTTAAGTAGCTCTTTTGTTATAGCTTTATCAATATATTTTTCACCACAATTGTCACAAATTTGAGCAGGAACTTCTTTAAATACAATAGTAGAACCATCTCTTTCCAAAGTTACTGTTGTTGTGCCTTGTTCTGTTTCTCCATGTTTACAAATCATACATTTCATTTATCAATCCTTTTTTTATAATCATCACTCCACTTCTCTTTATCTGGATAATAAGCTGTTATAATGATAATTTCATTATTCTTATAATTTTTAGCGAAAACTACATGAAGAGGCTTTTTATTAAATCCTAAAGCTAAAAATGAAGGATATGGCTTATCATCAAGGTATTTTTCTATAATTTCACCGTTTTTTACTGTATTCTCAACATCAACCTCAAAAATATCCCTTTCAAACATTCTTTGAATAGCATGTTCTCTATATACGAAATTCAAAAATTACCTCAATAGTTTTTTCTTTAGTGCTATATTATACCAATATTCTTCTTTTAGATTTGCGAATTATACTATTTCAAGAGGTTACGACTGAGCCGTTGGCGAAGGAGGAACAAAAACTCGCTCAGCTTCGCATTACGACCAAGCCAACGGCGACGGTCGTAACGGTGGACTTGATGGATAACTACCCGTCAGGGTATGTTATTCATCTTCCAAGGTTTTGTTAGCAATAGTGTTTTCTTAATGCTTCAATAACATTTCTTTGATTTTCTTCTAATTCTTTTGGTGTCCAAGTTTCATTTAGAGTTAAAATTCTTAATGAATTTCTAAATAAACCAATATTTTTTTGAAAATATTTTTCTTTTTTCTTATTATAATCAAGATTTTCTTGAGATGAATTTTTTCTTCTGCTGATTAATACAAGATTACCTATTTTATGTTTATTTTCCTCAATCTGAATATCCGTAAAATCTTTTCTCCATTGTGAATCATTCTTAGGGTTTTGAGGTAAAATATGTTCAACTGAGATTGTTTTTGGAACAATCATTTTTTCATCTTTTTCGCTATACAAATAATCTAATTTATATAAAATATATCTAGCAAATCTTCTACCATAAATATCTTCTTTTAAAATATTCAATAATTTATTTTCTTCTACATCAAAGATATTACCTTCAAATAATTCATTTGTATTATTTGCTGAATAAATTTTATCAATTATCTTTCCCATATTTTCTATACGAGTTGTTGGTATATATTGAACTATCCAGTCATAAGAAAACTTATTGTCTAGTTTTTTAATAAATTCAAAAATTTCTTCACCTTTATTGAGTAAAGGAGCTAACTTAGTATAAGTTTTTGTTTCTCTATCATATTTTGTTGGTGCATATATATTTTTTTCAAATTCATCAAGTGGGTTTAATCATGCTTTATCTTTTACAAGAACTGTTCGTAGATGAGCTAAAAAAGTATCAAAATTTTCTTCAAAATAACTTTCTATATTTTCCCAATCTTTAGCATAATTATTTCGCTTATTATCATTTGATATTTCTCTTAAATTCATAGCTTTTAAAATATCACTATTTCTAAGTTTAATTCCTCTATCATTCATTATAGTAAATAATTTAAAAGCATCTTCTAGCTCTTCAGAAGCAACATAAATCATTAAAACTTTGTTTCTGAAATATGGAAAAATTTATCAATTGAAATTTCACTATTTCTAAAATATTTATGCATTTCTAATATTGCTGTTGCCATATTTTTAATACTTAAATCTTTTGAATTTTCTGCAAGTTCTTTAAGTTTGTCTTTTTTAGTTCCATTTTCTTCTTTTAGATATTTATCAATGAAATCTCTTACTTCATCTCTTATATCAAAAACTATTCTTAATCTTTCAGGAATATTATCATCAGGATTTGCTTCTTGAAAAATACTTTTTTGACAAGTTGCTTTTCGTATTTTATTATCAGTTATATCTCTGATTACAGCAGTTAATAGAAACAAAGTAGTGAGTCTTTGTTGTCCATCAAGTAAATCATTTTCCGTATATTCGGAACCATCATCACTATAAACTAGTTTTTTTGAAAAACTATTGAACCCAAAAAATATTCAGAATCTTTGTTTTGTTGTTGTGCAGAATAAATATCATCCAGCAAATCATTTATTTGGTCGATTCCTCAAACATATGGTCTTTGATATTCAGGTATTCTATACCACATCTCAAAAATAGATTTTATAAATATTTTATCACTTTCTATTGTATTTGCCATTTTTTCTCCATTTAATTTCAACTGCTAACGACTGACTTTACCGACAGGTTTATCTGTTCGGTGCTAGGTTTTATTGGGCATTTATTTTTCATTTTATCCAATTGCTGATTTTGTACTAAATCTAAGGGTGTTGCTCAATAAAAATTTATCAAATAAATCTAAAATATCTTTCTTTTTATCGTCAGTTTTAGTTCGTGTATTAAGCTCTAAAAGAAACTCTATTAGTGACCTTGAATCATAATACATATTATCTTCTGTCGAATCTATATTTTTTATTAGCTCCTCTAAAATTTCAAATAATTTCTCAGCAATAGTTGTATCCGAAAAGTATTCATTTTGTAAATATTCTATAAAACTATTTACATCTTTCTTTATATGTATAGAAGAAGCTAATTCCTTAATAAAATGAAAGTCATTTTGAATAAATCTTAAAGCATTCATTTTTGTTAAATTAAATCTGTAAGAATAGTCATTCTCTTCATCATTTTTAAATTTAAGGATATATTCTTTTGATTTTTTAACTTTTTTTTCATCATTTGAATGCAATTCTTGTTCAAAAATTTGATTTAATATGCCATATCCAACTTGGCTACTTGCTCCTATAGCTTCATCGAGTAGATTTTTAAAAATATTATCTTCTTCGTTTAAGTAATAGTAAAAAAGATACATTCCTAAGCTTTGTATATATCCTATATCCTCTCTATCTTCTTCAAGTTTTGCATAAGATATGCATTTTTTGATAAAAGATATTACCTGTTCTTTAGATATCAAATCATTTACATAAAGATAGTGGTAATTTCTCAATGAATATATTGAAACCTGTCCTATGCTATCATTTTCTATTAGCTTGACTAAAAGTTCTTTAAATAAAATTTTATCTACAGTAACAATAGTACCTAAATTCCTCAATAAACCAAAATTTACAAAATCTATATTTTTATCTATTACTTCATATATTAGTATTAAAATTTTATCTTTACTATTTTTATCTTGATATACTTGTTTATAAATCAGAGGTAATAATTCTGCAAAATCTCCTTCAAAAGAGTTTATTGAACTTGACATATGGTCATGTATAGTTTGAAATTTATCCGTATCTCTTATTAATCCTTCATATTTTATATCTTTATTATTTTCTAAAAAATCTATCAAACTATCATCAAAATAATTCTTATCTATTAAGTATTTAATAGCTTTTAGGATAGTTCTTTTTAGCCACATATCATCTATATCTGAAAAGTAGTGTATAATTTCTAATATTTTTTCTTCATCATACTTTGAAGCTATAAGTCCATTTAATCCAGCAGATAAATAATCTGGATGGATATTGTTTTCTTTTAGTTCAAACAAAAATTTATAAAATTTATTTGGATTGAATGTAACTTCTTTTTCAAATTTTCTGTAATGCTCTATTCTATCACCCCTTAAAAATGAATTACTTTTTCTTGTTTGACTACCATTAAATACTTTCATAGACTGAAGCCAATTTTTCAGACTCATTTTTTCATAGACTTCATCATCAAGAGGAGTCCCAACAAACTCTACTCTTGACTTATGAGGTTTTTTTAATTGATACCAAGGAAATTTTCTTTGTAATTCTTGAAACTTTTTAAAGTATCCAAATTTTTTTATATATACTATATCAAGTTGTGATAATAGCTCATATTTTTGTAGTCCTCTATAGTTACCACGATAAACAGATTTTCCATTCCACCATTTTCCTAAAAAAGTAGTATTTTGCCATTTTGGGTTTATTTGTATAATGGTATTAAAAATTTTTTGCTGTTCATTTGCATTATATTGATTAAATATTTTTTTTAGCAACATTGCAAGTTCATAGCCAACATCATTATCTAACGAAATTTCTTCTAACAACTCTTTATTTGTTAACAATTTAAAGATTTCATTTTTATATTCTATAGGATTTTTAGAGTACCCAAAAATCAAAAATGCAACTAATGAAAAATATCGAGTGTCTTGATATAGTTTTATTAACTCTAAAAATGTATCTTTATTATCTATGGCTAATTGAGATACTTTGTCAAGTGTTTTTCTATACAATCCCCAAGAACTATAAAGTGAACTATCAAACTGCCACATACTTGAATCAAAAACTGAATCTATTATTAAAAACTCTTTTTTACTATTTTTATATTTAAATTTTTCACTTATTGTTTGGATAGATTTTAAAAGTTTCTGAAATATTTCAATATTATTTTGTTCTATTAAAAATTCAAAAATTTCATACCAATCTTGATCTAATAACTCCTTTCGATCATCATTATCAAATTTTTCTATATTTGTATTTAAAAAGTTAAAAAATAAATCTATTGCATAATCTTGTTCAAACAAGTAGATTTTTTTATAAATATTTTTTACTCTAAATCTTAAATATTTTAAATTGTTCTCATAGATCAAATAATTATATTTTTTAAATATTTCAAAACTATAGTCCTCCCATTTGTCTAATCTATCTAAGCATAACATTATAACTTCATGTTTTATGTTTTGTTCACAATCACAGTTGTCTAATATCTTCAATACTAAATGAGTTTTCTTATTGATAAAAGTCTCTAATTTATAATGTAAATTGTATCTATGAATATTTTTATTGATAAAAAATCCTATATCATTAAAATATTTTAACCAATCAGAAGATATCCAACTCTCTACAAAATATCTTTCATACTCTTCTTTGTCTTTAAAAAGTTTTTGTAAAAAGCTAAATTCTTCTTTAGTTGGATTTTCAAGACTTCCAAGATATGATATTAATAAAAGTTTAAGATGAAATCTAATTTCTTCTGAATAGAGTATATTCTCAAGTTCTGATAAATATTTCTCTTTGTCGGTTCCTCTTAAAAACTGTATGATTTGTTTAAATTGTTCTCTAATACTTAAATCTTGTGAAGTTGTTAAAATATATTTATACAAAGACATATCTTTTTGTGCAAAATCTCTTGCAAAAACATAATCATAAAAAGTTTGATGAAAAAAAGATATTTTGCTATCTTCTTCTTTTAATATTCCTCTACTTAATAAAGAAGATATTTCATCTTCAAACTCATCTTCAAATAAAACACTAGGCACCTCTATTTTTTGCAATTCACTCATTTTATGAACCAATAAATACAACAGTTTTATGATATTTTTTCTAAGATCTCTTTCTAAACTTGTATCTTGGATTTTTTGTTTCCAAAACATGCTATATAAATCTTGTAAGGTTTTAATGGATAAACAACTATTATCAGTTGGATACAATTGCATAAAAATAGCAAGATGTAATGGTGTTCTAAGCAATTCAATTAAAGTGTTATTTAATTTTTCTGATTCTTTTATAAAAGAGTTTAATTTATCTTTTACATAGGTAAAATTTAAAAGTTGAGTATGTATAATGTTGTTATCATCTAAACTTTTAAATAGTGGATCATTTTTTAAGTCATATTCCCTGATAGAAACAATTATTTTGACATTAGATATATATTTTAGTTGTTCTATAAACTCTAAAATTATATTGATTACTTTTTTATTTGATGACATAGTTAAAGATAAAGCATCAAGTTGATCTATTAGTACAGCCACATGTTCTTCTCTTGATAGTTGTTTTATTGAATGTATGATATTTTCTACACCAAAAAATTTTGATAAATCACTTTTTGTGTCTATTTCAAATCTATCACTTTTAATACTTAAAAAAGCTACATTATTTTCTATAAGATTATTTTGAACTTGACTTAATATCGCAGTTTTACCACCACCTGCCTTTCCTGTTAAAACCAATAAGTTATTTTCATAATTTTCACTTTTGATAAAATCATTTATTTGTTTAATCTCTGGCATTTCAATAAAACTATTTTCAATATATTGACTTTGTGAAGATAGTAAAACTAAAGAGTTTTCTTGAAGTTTTTGTTTTATATTATTTACAGATAAAATAGTTTTATCAAATAACTCTGGATAATATTGTTGTGCTACATTAAGATATTTCTCAAGTAAGCCCTCTATCTCTTCCCAACTCCATACAATTACATTGAAACAATATTGACTACTTAAACTTATTGCCTTATCTTGTAAAACAGTATCTTGTTTAAAAGAATTTGCAAAAATAAATGTATCGATATTAGTAAATTTTTTACTAGCAGATTTGACTTCGTCTTCTATATCTTTTAAAAGTTCTTCTTGTATCTTTTTATCATCTCTATATATTATTTTATTTTTGCATTGAAAAACAATTTGCTTTTCATTTTTTGAAAAGGAGATACCATCTATACCATATTGCTTTTGACCTTTTCTCCCATAAACTTGGAACTCACCTCCAAAGTTTTCTTTGCATAAATCATTTATAAGGGTTTCAAATGTTTTTTCATCTTTAAGAGGAGGAAATTGATATTTGTTCATTTTATTTATTGTATCCTTTTAGTAGCCCAACGGAACCGAGCTGAGCGACACACTCGACACGAAGACTTGGACTTTAGTCCAAAGTCAAAGTGGAAGAGTAGTGGAGAGAGTGTTCGCTCCTGCGATTTTTTGTTTTACTTTGTTCAACATCACTTTTCAAGAAGTTACGACTGAGCCGTTGGCGAAGGAGGAACAAATATTCTTCTCTTCGAATTACGACCAAGCCAACGGCAATAATTATAACTATTTACTAGCTTTTTATAATAAAACAAAACTATCTTGCATCTTGCTTAAAAGCTTGATTTACTTCGAATAGCTATCTTTCCTGTGAAGGATACGACCTATCTGTATCTCATCTCCTACCACATCAAACAAAATTCTATAACTACCAACTCTCATTCTATAAGCTGGTTCAAAATTAGTTAACTTTTTACAATTTGTTATATCAGGAAAGTTAACTAAATCTTGAATTTTTAAATAGAGACGCTCTTTATCTCTAGTTGGGATTTTTTTCAAATCTTTTATGGCAGATTTTCTTAGACTAATTTTCATTTTTTAAATATTCATCAAATGATATACTTTCTTCATCTCTTGTTTTAGTCAATAATTTTAAATCTTCTAAGTCCTCTTTTTCTATTATTTCCACTCCATCATCTTTAAAATGCTCCAAAAACCATAATATCTTTTCTGAGACTTGCTTATCTTTTATATTTAAAGTTAAAGTTTCCATTTTCGACTCCCTACTTTCTACTGATAATCTATTTTATCTAAAAAATTTATGAACTGATAGATTATTTGTTTAATTCTTGGTGAAGGAGGAACAAATATTCTTCTCTTCGAATTTATTAATTTATGCTGCTACCTCATACTTTCTTATATCAACTTCTACACCATTTTTTACAATTTCTCTTGCTTTGTTAAGTAGCTCTTTTGTTATA
>Ga0256843_1000893_pt1 | contig 24514 bp, 32 predicted proteins | sample AlvinellametaG_FD_191572 | JGI IMG/M metagenome (GOLD analysis project Ga0256843, IMG submission 191572) | Pompeii worm associated microbial communities from hydrothermal vent at the East Pacific Rise, Pacific Ocean - Alvinella | ecosystem: Host-associated > Annelida > Integument > Unclassified ... | reverse complement strand
CAAAACCCCAAACATTCCCCCCAAAACCCCAAACATTCCCCCCAAAAAACACTATTTCCTTGACAAAAACTATTAACCTATATAATTTAAGTATAAATAAAATATTTTTTTACAAATTAATATGCAAGAATTGACACCAGAGCAAGAATTAGAGATGCAACAAGCATTAATGAGTCAGAAATTTAAATCAAATATTTCAATAAGTACGAATACCCCTTGAACTTCTTTACACAATAGAAATTCTAACAAAGAAGATAAGTGATATGTTTATGAGATTAATGAGCAGATAATAAAAGAAGCTAGTGATTTGTTATTAGAGAGATTACAAAATGGAGATACTTCATTATCTATAAAAGATATAATAGCAGCGAAAGAGGCTGCTTTCAAACAAAATCAAGCTATAGATTGATTGGATGATAGTTTAGACACTAGAAAACTTATACCTACACAGATAAATATACAAGTAATAAATAATTAATATGAGTAATAATATATTAGTATCAAAAAAGCAGTTAGAAGCAATAAAAACATTTTTTAGTGGACATATAGAAGACATGTTATACGGGTGAGGGGCAAGATGAGGTAAATCAGAAGTTATTGGTATAATACTAGCAATATGTATAGCTGCTTTCCCTAATAGTGCATGGCTATTATCGAGAACCCAATTAGCGGACTTGAAGGCTACTACATTGGCTACATTTTTTAAGGTTATTAAGAGATTTTGATATTGAGAGAAGAGTTATAGAGATAAAATAAGAGATGAGAGACATATAGAGTTTGTGAATGGTAGTAAATTATTTGTTATACAAGTAAATTTAGAGCCATCAGACCCTGAATTTGATAGAATTGGTTCATATTGATATACATGAGCTTTTTTGGATGAGGCACAACAGATGAGTAATAAGGTTAGGGAAGTGTTACAAGGTAGACTTTCTGAATTAGATGGTTCTTTTTCTACAGAAGTTCCTATGAAATATAAGGATTATAGTATAGATGAGCTAAAACCTTGATACACAGTTGAATTTAAGATAGTGTGAGAAGTACAGAGAAATGAAGAAGATTTTACTTTACCAAAAGATAAAATAAAAGAAGTAGTGGTAGACAATGGTAAATATTGTGCTATTATATGATATGATACACTATATATACCATATAAATTAGTAAAGAGTGAAATAATAAATTGAAAATTAATTCATACATATAGTTGGCATTTTAAGGGTATAATATTTAGTTCATGTAATCCTTGAACAAACTTTACAAAGACAGAATTCTATAATCCTTGGAAAAAAGGAGAATTGCCTTCATATATGGATTTTATACCAGCTAAGGTTTGAGATAATCCTTGGGTTGATAGGAAATATGTGGAGAGATTAGAGAGATTACCTGATAGTTCAGTCAGAAAACAGAGATTATTGTATGGTAACTTTGATTATGATGATGATCCTTGAATTTTGTATGACCAACATACAATACAACAAATGTTTGACAGAAAACCTGATAAATATGCAGATGATACACCATATATTACAGTGGATGCAGCCAGACAAGGTAAAGATAGTACAGAAATAGGTATTTGGAAAGGATTACATTTACATAAGGTTATAAAGATAGAAAAATCAGATCTAGTTAAACAAGCAGAACAAATAGAAAAATTGATGGGTAAATATTGAGTAAGTAGAGAAAATGTAATAATAGATGAAGTGTGAGTTGGTGGTTGATTAGTAGATATGCTTTGATGTAGATGATTTATAGGTAATAGTCAACCTTTACATCCTTATGCTGCTAAATTGCTTCCATATAAGAAAAGAAACTATGCAAATTTAAGAACACAAGCTTTTTACTATCTGCAAAAATACATGAAAGATATAAGTATAGATGTAGATCAAGATACACAAGATAGAATTATAGAAGAATTATTGACTGTAAAAGAAAAAAATATTGACAATGATAGTAAATTACAAATAATTCCTAAATCTTTGATGAAAGAAGAATTATGAAGAAGTCCTGATTTAGCAGATATGATAAGTATGAGAATGTGGTGGATAATAAAATATCATCATGAGAACCCAGTTAAAGAAGAGGAAGAAGAATTACCAGAAAAAAAAGACCCATTGTATGAATACATTATTTCATTTGATAATAAACAAGAAGATATAGATTTTGATATTTATTAAAAAAAATTTGATTTTTTCACAATATCACATAATATAATAAAAAATCTATTAGAAATAATTAAGAATATAGATTTTTTTAGCTATTTTTTATACAAAAATAGCTTTTTTTCTTGACTTTTTAATAACATCACATAATATATTATAGAAATAACATTAATTGCAATTAAATATGTTACAAGAATTGATACAAAAATCTTGAATGTCAAAAGATGAAATCTTGCTGCAAGTTCAAGATGAATTTAATAGATGACATACATATGTAAGGAAAATCAGAAAAGATTTTGCTGAAGAAGATAAATTATTCAGAAATGAAAAGAAGAAAAAAGACAAATTATGAGATTTTACTTACTACTCAGTATATTCAGCCTTAATGGCAAGGAGTTATGTTAATGCTCCAGAATGTAAATTTGAGACTACTATTTGAAATAAAAATGTAGTTGATAAATTAAATAAAGTTATAGAACAAGATTTCAATGAAACCGACATGGAAACATTGAAATATTTTAGAGACTCTAATAAATTCAAGAGATGAGTTGGTATTATAGCTAAGACAGGGTGGGATTGATATAATAAAAGATGAACATTTGCTAATATAGACCCTAGATTATGGATACCAGACCCAGATGCTGATTATGTAAATGAAAAATATGCTTTTGTTTGATTTCAAGATGATATTTATAAGAAAGATCTAGAAGCTTTATCTGGTAGAGAAATAATCAATTTTGATGAATTGTCTACCAAAATGGCTGATGATGGTAGTAAATATATTAAACAACAAGATAAGAGTAACAATAAATTAAATTATACTCAAAATATATCAAATAATACACATAATCCTCATTATGATGTATATTATCATTTTTCATACTTCAATTGAATACCAGCAATGGTATTGACAGCTAATGAAAATACAGTTGTATTAAAAGTTGTTGTATATAAAGCTGTTACTCCTGAGGAAAAGAAAAATCCATCATTAATTAAATTACCATTTGCTTTTACTTATTGGGTACCTGATGGGACACCATTTGGTATGAGAGTTCCAATGTTTACAGCAGACTCTCAAAAAGCAAAAGCTATTATGAATAATCTTAGAATGGATAAGGAGCTTGCTGAGCTTTATCCTATGTATCTTAGAAATTCTAGGCTAATACCTAATAAATGAGATATAGAATTTGGATTTAATAAGATAATAGACGTAAATCCATTAGAGTGAGAAGATGTAAGCAATGCTTTAAAACCTCTTCAAAAAGATTTCAGAAGTGATAATTCTTTCTTAATAGAACAATCAATAGATAGAAATATAGCTTCTACTACTTCTATATGAAAAATAACACAAGGTTCATTACCTAGTAGAAGAGAGACAGCTCAAACTAATAACTTAGTTCAAGATAATACAGATATAAATTTAGCGTTAGCAGAAAAAGTAGAAGCTTGGGGAGAAAAACAATTATTAAGATTAATGCTTAGGGCTTATCAAGAAAATTTTACTGATTGAGATAGAAAAAAAGTAAATATAAAAACTTGATACTGAGTATTGGGAATAGAATTAAAAAGAAAAGATTTCTTATCTGAAATGGTTCTTAGTATAAAAGTAACAACTAAGACAGATTTAAATAGAAAGAATGAAAAAGAAAAATTAGCATTATGAAATGCTATATGAATGATACAGACATTACCTATAACTGAAAGTGGTAAAAAATTCTTGTATAGAGAATACTTTGAGAAGATAGGTATGGATAAAGAAAAAGCTGAAAGGGTAGTTGATTATACACCAGATGAAATAGAAGCTTTAGACAATGTAGCATTATTAAATGAATGAATTTTGTTAGAAGTAAAACTTGAATATGATCCAATGACACATTTAGCTGCAATAAAATGAGCTAGACCTTGACTAAATGTAGATTTATATAGAAGATGATTATTAGAATTATACAAAATAAAAGGTTGACAAATAAAATGAGCTGCTCTTCTAGAATGATCAGAAAGTATGGCTAATAATATGGCAGCACAAGCTAGTGCAAATATTGCTAATGAAACAGCACAAATAAATAATAATTCTTAATTAAAATATTATGGCAAAAAATACAACAATAGTAAAAGAATTGAAAAAATATGAAAAAAGTGATGAATTTAAATCTTTATTAGAATATAGTAAAGATAAACAAGAAGAATTAAGGTTAAAAAATAGAGAAATTATAAAAAATAGAAAAGAAATTAAATTAGTAGGTTCTTATATAGATGAGAAGTTATGTCAAATAGAAGTTTTAGAAGATTTTATTAAAAAAATTTCTAATGATAATTTTAAAAAATATTTAGAAACTAGAGTGCAAAGATATTGGTCTTCAATAGATAATTCTACTACAAGAGAAGAAATATTTGCATCTGAAGTAGATTTAAATAAAGTAAGAAGAACAGAATATTTTGCTATTAAATATTATATAAAATATTGTATAGATATGTATACTGAAGGTAAAGAAAAGGATTTTTATAAAGGTCAAGACCCTTATTGTTAATAGGTCAATATACAGGGCTAGGAATAGCCTTGGAATTGGTTTATTAATAACCAAGCTATTTTATAGCATAATTTAAACAATATGTCAGAGAATATTAATCAAGAAGAAATTCTTGATGAGTCAATCCTTGAAGACTCTGCCTTAGAAGGCGAAAATGAAGATAGGACAGGGGAAGATGGTACTCCTGAAGAAAACAAAAAGAATTCTAGCAACTTCAAGAAGCTTTATAAAAAAGCTAAAGAGGCTGAAAAAAGAGCTAAAGAGCTTGAAGCTAAATTAAAAGAACTTGAAGCTGCTAAACAAGAACAAGATAGTTTATCTGATATCGATAAGGATGAAAGATTAGAATTAAAAATATTTTGAATCGAACATCCTGAAGCAAAAGGTAGATTATCTGAAATTTTAAAAGTATCTAAAGAACATAATATGGATTTAGATACAGCTTGGAGTTTTCTTAAAGCTACTACTCCACCAGAAAGTAAATCATATAATGATTTTGAAGTAAAAGGAAAGAAATCTGGTTGAACAATAGACTACAAGTCTATTTCACTAGAAGAATCTTTAAAACTATCTCCAGAAGAGAGAAGAGCTTGGAGAAAAGCAAATGGTTGGAGTGTTTAGCATAATCATCAAATAATTATTTTATAAATTAATTAAAAAAGATTATGGCTAACAACTTTACAGCTGCGGTAAAACAACATTGGGCTGATATGTTCCAAGAAAATCTTGAAAAAGAATTATTAGCATTAGAAATCGCAGGAGAAGAAAATATACCAAATGGTACAACTAAAAACTTACCATACATTAACTTCCAAAAACCAGTTAATTATGTTAAATATACATCTGTAACTTCACAAGATGCAATAACTGGTAATGATCAAATAGTTATCAATCAAACTCCAATGGTTCCATTTGAAATTGATAGAATTGACATGGATGATAACTATTTAGATGTAACTCCAGAATTAATTCAAAATGCTGGATATATGCTAAAATCAGCTATTGATTGAGATGTATTAGCACAAGCTATGTATGCTAAAAACTTATATGACAATAGATGATTAAATGCAACTTCTGGTACTTCTGCACCAGTAGAATTAACATTAACAGCAGGTACAGGTTATATACCTACAGTATTTGGTAAATCTAAAGCTAGATTAACTGCTGCTGGTGTAAATCCTAATACTTTATGCTTAGTAGTTGATTCTGATACAGTTGATGAATTATCTAATTTAGGTATTGAAAAAGGATTTAATGTAGCTGATGAATCAATTCAAAGAGGATACAGAGGTATGTTCAAAGGAATGAAAATATATGAATCTAACAACTTAACTGCTACTAGAACATTATCAATTGGAACTAATCCAACTGCTGGAGATTCTGTTACAATTTTAGGTGTTACATTTACATTTGTATCATCTTTATCTAATCCAGGAGATGTATTAATTGGAGCAGATGCTGCTGCTTCAGTAGCTAATTTAGTTGCTGCTGTTAATGGGGAAGCAGGAGAAGGAACTACTTATAAATCTGTAGAAGATCCAAGTGTATTAGCTGGTGTAACTGCTACAAATAATACAACTTCTATTCTATTTACAAGTAGATCTGGTAGAATGTATGCTTCGTCAAACTTAACTGCAACAGATGATAAATTTGGAGCTGAATCTGTTGAATGTCTTATTACTGCAAAAGGTGCAATTAGAATTGCATTAAGAAACAGTGTAGAAATTAAACAAGATTCTGACCCAGATAGCTTAGTTGAAAAATTCAAAGTATGGTCTAGATATGGTCTTAAAGTACCAACTAGATGAGCTGCAAAAATGTGTAGAGTTTCTATACAAGGTGCTGCTGCTGAATAATCGGCTAATACAGCTCACTAGAAATAGTGGGTTGTATTTAGTTTATTATTTAACTAAAAGATATTATGGCTGAAAAAAAAGAAGCTATTATGATAAATGTCTTAGTAGATGGAGAAAAAAAAGCTATTGATTGTTCTACTTTAGACAGAAAAAAACATCTTCATGTTTCTGGTAGAGAATTTACAGAAGATGAAGTAAAAGCTTTGAGAGCTGGGAAAGCTCCAGTTTATAAAACTAAATAATAGCTATAGCTTACTAATAATATTAGTAGGCTAGAATTTATTATTTAGTATGAAATAAAATGAACTACCAACAAATGGCTAATTTAGCTAGAGAACTAGCAAATGTTAGTATTGACGATTATCCTGATACTAGATTATTACCATTCTTTAATGTTGTAAAGGATGATTTTTGGAGTTATTTAATTACAGCTATAAGAGCTAATTATAATTGGGATATTTGGACAGTAACACAAACTGTTATAAATCAATCTGAATATGTTATACCAGAAGCTGCTACAGATAAAGAATGAAATTTAAAAATATCTTGATTATGAATTTGTTATGATTGAGATAAATATGATGATTGAAGATATAAATATGTAAAAGCTAGAGAAGTTAATATACAATCATTACAAAAGCATTGGAATTATTATTTAAATAATCAGCCAAAAACAGATCCTATTTATTATATAGCAGATAAGTCTATTTTTATAGCTCCAACTTTTGATAAAGTTTTACCAGATGCTATAGAGATAAGATGAATTAAAAATATAGTTGATTATACTGTTGATTCTACTGAAGAAGATATAAAATTACCTTCATATTTACATATGGATTTAGTACAATGAGTATTACCTTTTATTCATAAAGCAGAATGAAGATTAGATGAGGCTTCTTATGAACAAAAAATATATGAACAGCAAAGAGAATTGGCTGTTAAAAAATTTGCTAATAGAAGTGTATGACCTTCTTATCTTACTTTTCCACAAGATATAGTAGACCCAATATTATGAGAATAACAATATAAAATATGCAAACTATACCATACAATCAGAATTATTTATGATTTTCTCAAGATGATTATGTTACACAATCTTGAGAGTATTTAGAGTGATTTAATATAGATTGAATTAGCACATGATATTGAGCAGTTTTATGACCAACTAGTAATAAAACAATATTAACAAACAATCCTGTTACTAGTATGCAATTGTATCAATATTATAATGATATAAGATATACTTGACTGATTGCTGATTGAGAAATTTATAAGCTTAATTCTGCTGATAATACTCCAGAGTTTACTTTTAGTACTGATGATACTCAGTATGATAAAGTAAGAGTAATGAGTTCTAGATTACCAAATTATACACATTTTATTTTTATTGGAGAAAGTTCAACTTCTCCATGATATTGGGGGATACATAGAATATGAATAACTGATTATAGAGATTGAAATTGGGATAATATAGAATATGATAAAAAAACATTAATATCTTCTAGTTATACTCCTTTTTTACTTACTTATAAGAATATATTGTATGTATGAATGTGATCTAAAATAATAACAACGACAGACTGAGATACTTTCACTGATTTCACTTTGTTTAGATGATGAAATGTTATATGAATAACTACTCATTGAACTAGATTATATGTATATTCAAGACAAAGTAATTGAATTTGAAAAATTTATGTATGGGATTGAGTGTCAGATAGTGTTGATATGGTACAAAATTTACCTTTTAATCCAGCAAGAGTAGTTCAATATTGAGATATAGATTATTTAATAGATGAAAATTGATTAGCTTATATTTGAAGTTGATTATCTTTTCAAAAGATTTCTAAAACTAGAAAAACTAATAGATGATATGATAATAGTTGATTAGTAGATTTATTAAATTTTAAGGTAGGAGATATTGATTGAGTACCATTAAATATTTCTTTATGAGATTGATATTTAGCAGCAAATTGAGATACAAAAGTGTGAATATATAAATATGGCACTTTAATACCATGAACTAAAAAAACTATACATAAAGTATTGTGTAATAATTCTGTGTGAGATTGATTAGATCATATTTATACTATGGATAGCTTAGATTGAAAACTATATTATTCATATCAATCTTGAACTACTTATTGAGTTGATTATATAGATTTTATATCTGATAATAAACAAAAATATTGATATATAGTTTATCCAATAGAAAGAATACCAAACAAGATACATAAAGAACAGCAAATAAGAATAACAACTAGCAATACAGCTTGAAATAATTATATTAAATTATATAAAAGATTAGATAATTGAACATTAGAATTGATAAGAACAATAAATGATCCAGATAATTGAATATATAGACACAAGATTACTACAGAGAATAATAAGTTTATAGATAAGCAATTAATAGTTGAGTTATATAATGATGATTGATGAGCTAATTGACCTATATTACATTGATTAGAACATGATTTTAAAATTATAGAAGATTAATTATGAATAAAAAAGATATACAAAAAGATGATAAAACTTTAGTAGAAGAAAGTTATTACAGGCCAGAATATAATAACTATCTTCTAACTAAAGAAGAATTAAAGGTTGATAGAATACCTTGAATTAATGCTCCTAAAATTATATGAGTAATAAGTGTTGAATAATTTTTAAAAATTATTATAATAACATTAATAAATAATTATAAAATATTATGGCTTTAACTTCAGAACAATTTCAATGATTAGATAAACTAAAAAGCAAGTATAAAGATGACAATGCTTTTATGTCTTTTATAGACGAAAAATATTGACAAGGAAATTGAGAGAGAATACTTAATATGTATAATGAGTATAAAAAAAGTAATAGTGCACCAATTGATACACTAACTTGAGAACCAATAGGTACTTGAGAATTTTTACCTTCAAATATTACTTGAAGAGGAATGGAGGAGAAAAAAGATACTACAACTCCTACAGAAGATGGAGTAAAAACAGAAGAACCTAAAAAATTAATTCATACAGATTTAAAAACTGGTGAAAAAACAATAGTATGAAAAGAAGAACCTAAAGTAGAACCTACAACTCCTACTCCTACTACAGAAGAAAAGAAATGAGAACCAATAGGTACTTGAGAATTTTTACCTTCAAATATTACTTGAAGAGGAATGGAGGAGAAAAAAGATACTACAACTCCTACAGAAGATAAAAAAAGTATAAAAACAGTAGCTGACTTTAAAAAAGCTTGAAGTAAAATTGAAGATTTAAAAGAATTAATTAAAAATGAATATTGAGTAGTTTGAGAAATTGATTGAAATAAATTAGTAGCTGACATAAACTGAGAAAGATTTGAGTGGACTATAGATAAAGCTTGAAATCCTATTAAAAAATCACTTGGTAAAATCAATACTGAATACCAAGCTTTTGCTGATGAAAAATGAATAAAAACAGTTTTTGAAAACTGAAAAATGAAATTTGAGCCAGCTGATTTAGAGCAAGCTATTGATTTATACAATAAATTTTGAGAAGATGTTCCTGTAACAAAAAAAAGTAAAGAGGTTATATCAGCTTCAAAAATATATAAAACATTTTCAAAATATAAAGATGCACCAGCAGATGTTTTATTAGATTGAATGAAAAAATGAGAATTATGAACTTGATGAAAAACTTGGGAATTATTAAAGAAAATGCACTGAGGGGAAGAAACTTTAGAAATGAAGTTAGCTAGAGAAAAGTTTGAACAATCTTTAAAAGTAGATAATATAAATGATGATAATAAAGTATTAGCTTGAGAACAAAAAGTTGATAGTAAAGTAAAACAAGTAGAGTTAGAAATAAATAAACTTGATAATGATTTTGAAACTGCTGTTAAAAAAATATTTGCTAATATAGATGAATCATATAAAGAATATAAAGAATGAAATGAAACAATAAAAAACTTACAATCTAGCTTAAAAGATACAGCTTCTCAAATAGATGAATTGCAAGTAGCGAAAAGAAGAATTATGGATGAAATTAGAAAGAAATATCCATCTATGGATACTTCTACTCAAATAGCATTATATAATCAAAGAGTAAAAGCTATAGATGATCAATTATTTGTATTACAAAGACAATATAATAATGATTTATCTACATATAAGTTTGAAAATGAGAGACTAAAATGAGAATATGAATATGATGTTCAAAAGGCTAATCAACAATTAGCTATGATACAAGATTTATACAAAATAAAGAGATGAGATTTATTAGATGAAAAGAGATTAGCTTTAGCTGAAAAACAAATAGAAGAAGAAAGAAAATATAAAGAAGAAGAATATAAAAGAGCAATAGAACAAAAAGATAAAGAAGCAGCTAGAAAATTTGCTTATGATTTAGCTTTATTGGATTATAAACAAAAATTAAATGAACAAAATAAAAAAGATATAATCACATTATGATGAACTGCATATTTAGAATATAATAGAGAAACTAAAAGATATGAATTAAAACAAGCTGGAGTAGATGGAGTAACTACTACTTGAGTTAGTACTTGAACTACTTTTTGAAATGTTATAGTAACTCCTTGAACTACAAATAGAAGACCAGACAGAAATAATAATCCTTGAAATCTAAAAATGTGAGATGTATGATATTGAGTTGATGACCAAGGACACACTATATTTTGAACTGCTAGTGAGTGATATCAAGCTTTATTAAAAGATTTAAAAGCTAAACAATCTTGAAATACTAGGACTTGATTAAATGGAGAATCTACTCTAGCTGATTTAGGTAAAGTATATGCAGAAGATCCTAATTGGGCTAAATGAGTTTCTAAATTATCTGGAATACCTTTAGATACAAAATTAAAAGATATAGATATGGAATATTTGGCTCCATATATAGCTAAACAAGAATGATTTACTTGAGAAATAAAAATAGTTTCTAACAATGAAGATGTAAATTGATATATAACTCCAGAAGAAGTTTTAGAATTAAATGCCTTTAAAGAAGCATGAGCTACAGCATCTGAAAAAGCAAAATATAGGGAATTAATAAAGAAATTTGATAAAACATTAGATAAGTACAAAAAAGAAGTCCCTGAAGTAGATTTACTTAATAGAATGTTAAGAAGTGCTTGAGCTTCACAATGAGTATCAGATACTGATTTAAAATATTTAAGAGAACCATTAGCAGATTATATTAAAACTTGAGATAAAAAACCATTAATACAAGCTATTAAAGACACTATAACTAATGCTAAACCAAATAGTAGTCTTGATTATATAAATCAATATAATGATTTTATGGACTTTTATTCTACAGTTAAAAAATATACTCAAACAACAGATCCAAACATTAAAAAGAAATTAGCAAATGATATAGCCAACAAATTATGAGTAGATACAGATACAACAGAATATAAAGCATTTTTAACTTCTTGAAATTTAGATGAAGTATTAAGGATAGCTTGAACTTCATTTACAGATAGTTTTATTGAAACAATAAATCAATTAAATGTAACTGATAAAGATACTCCTGAAACAGCTATGAAAAAATTAGAATGAAGAAGAAAAGCTTTATATAATAAAACTAGAAGAGCAAGAGAATTTATTTGAGAAGATATGCTAAAAGAATTATATCCAGAATATTTTGGAGATAGTACAAAATGAACAACAAAAACAGAATGATTTAAGAAATTATTTTGAAATATAAATAATTTAGATTTATCAAAATACTTTATAAAGCAATAATTATGGAATATAAAATTTGGCCTTGAGCTTTTAAATGAAGACAACAAAGTATTTTTACTGGTAACTCAGAGAACGATAGAGAAATAAATCAAGAAACTCTATCTTCTTTATGAGTGGATACACAGCAAATAGATGAAAAAGTTGAAAATGATATACAAGAATTTAATAGTAAACAATATTCTTTAGATGATTTTAGAAACATTGTTGAAAATATTGCAAAATGAGAAAAAGTTTCTTTAGAAGAAGCTTATAAAATGTGAATTAATTTCGCTAGACAAAAATGATATACTATAGAATGAATAGATATAGACAAAGAACTAGAGCAACTTTGAGTATATGAGCCACAAACAGAAGATATTATATCTCAACCTGTAGAAGAAGAGAAAACATTATGAGAAAAAATAAGTGATTTTGGAAGAAGTATAAAATTTGAGTGAAGTGAGAAATTTTGAGTTTGACAATCTGTAATAGATAATTTGACTGCTTTTGCTAATTTACCTTGAGATACTGTAGAATGAATATGAGATTTAGTTGATTTAATTTCACATCCATTAGATACAATTAAATCATTTAATGAATTATGAAAAGCTGTAACAGGAAAAGCTGTATATTCAGTTTTAAATAAAATAACTTGAGAAGATAGAAAAATGCCATGAAAATCTGAAGAAATAGTTAATGCTTTATGAGAAGAGTTGAAGAAAAATTTTGGAACTCCTTGAAAAGCTAAAAAAACTTTAATAGAAAATCCAGTAGATACATTATTTTTTCTTAAATGAGCTTTAACTAATGTTTGAAAAGCTACAAAAATAAAAAAATTAGTTGATATAGCAGACAAGATAGACCCAATCAAATTACAAACTAAACCAGTAGGAACTGCTTTAAAATGAGTAAAAAATTTATGAACAGAATGATTATGAAAATTAACTTGATTAGGGAAAGAATGAGTGGAGGATATAATTAAATTAGCAAAAACAGAAGAATTTTGAAAAACTTTTAAATGAGAAAAAGAAGCAGTTGATATAGTGCACGATGTTAGTGAAGCTATAAATAAAATGAAATGAGAGGCTTCAGTTAAGTTTTGAAAAGATTTAGATAGAGTATTAAAACAATGAAATGTAAAAGTTAATTTTGAAAATAAAATAGATGATTTTGTAAATAAATTAAAAGAAGATTATTGAGTTGAAGTAAAGAAAACTAAAACTGGGAATTATGTAATAAAAGAATGACCTAACACTACATTAATAGAGGAAGATGTTAATGCTTTAAAAAATATAGTAAAAAGATTAAATAAGAAAAAATGAGAATTAACTTGAGTAGAAGCAAGAAATTTAATAAATAGAATATGAGAAGAGTCTAAAAAATTACAACATAAATGAGTTTTATTAGACTTTAAGAAAGAACTTACGAATGAATTAGAAAATATAAGTCCTTGATTTAAAAAAATGAATAGGGATTATAGAAAAATGATGAATACAGTAAAAAATTTACAAGATACTTTCGGTTCTCAAGATATAAAATTAGAAACAAAAATAAATAAACTAAATATGGCATTAAGAGATAATCAGGACTATAAGAAATATATGCTTAAAGTAATAGAAGAAGCAAGTTGAAAAAATATTAAATGACAATTAGCTTGAGTAGCTGCAAGACAATGGTTGCCTAGAGGACTTATATGACAAATTTGAATTGGGTCAGCTGCTGCTGCTATTACTTCATGAGTAAATATAATACCAGTATTAAGCTCTTTATCATTAGCTTCTCCTAGATTATTATGAACAGTTGCAAGAACATTGTGAATATGAGCTGATAAATTAAAAGGAGCTATCAATAATTTAGCAAAAAATGTTCCTTGATGAATTAAGGGAGTTCCTGTAAAAGAGACTTTAAGAACTTGAGTAAAAGGGGCTTGAACTGTAGAACCTATTTTAGACACTACTAATAATAAATAACTATGCCTAGACAAATACCAAATACTGAATATAATGAAGAAAGATATTGAATGTATATACAAGATAATTTATGAAATTTTATAGAAGATAATTTATGAAATAAGATAGAGTGACTTTGAATAAGACAGATAAATACTATTCAAAGTAGTTGGGATAAGTGAAGTAGAGCTAATACTACTTCATATTCTAATAGAAATATAATACAAACTAATTGGAATTAATATGACTAATAAATTTCCACAAGATTTCCCTGAAAAAACTACACCAGATTCAGATGATAAAATAATTATAGCTGATAGTAAAGATTGAAATAATAATAAAAAATCATCATTATTTTCTTTATGAAATGCAATTTTATGATGAACTAATAGTGATAAATTGCCTGAATGAGTAATAAATAGATTTTTTACTCAAGATAGAGAAGATACATTGCTTCATAAAAGTTGAGATGAAACAGCAACTTGAAAGAAAACTTTTGATGAAATAGAAGTTACTGATACTAATTGATGAAGTTGAAATATAACTGCTACTTGAAATATAACTGCCAATGAGTTTATATGAAATTGAAAATATTTAACTGATGTAAGTGCTAAAGCTTTTGTTTTTTGAGATTGAAGTGATTGAGATTTAGTTTTAAATGACTGAGACACTTTAACTTTAACAGCTTGAAATACATATAATTACAATAATTTAATAGTAAATAGTTGAGCTAAAATAGTTTGTGATAATTGAGAATGAGCTGTATGAATTAAAGTTTTATGAAAGGCTACAATAGATTGAGATATAGATATTACTGGTAGTGTGGCACCAAATACAAATAATATTTTTAATATAGATATAAATTTTTGAGAACCTTGATTATGATGAGCTGGTTGAACTTGATGAAGTTCTACTCATTGATGATGAGCTGGCTGAATTACTGATACTTATTGGGGATGATGATGAGGATGAGGAAGTGCTTCTAACTGAAATTCTTGAAGTTGATATGCATGAGATGGTTGAATTGGAGGCACTCCACCTTGATTATGATGAGCTGGTTGAACTTGATATTCTTGAAGTTCAACTAATTGATGAGATTGATGAATTTCAGCTTGATGAGGGTGATGAGCTGATGATAGTTCGTCTTATAATGGGTGAAATTGATGAAATGCTTATAATAAAAATTGATGAAGTTGATGAAATAAAAGTTGATGAGGGTGATGAGCTGGTTGAGAATATTGATGAAGTCCATTTTTAACTTTATATGCTTATGAATTAGATTGAAATTGAAATTTAATAGCTAAATGACAAGATTGATTACCTTGATGAAATTGATGAGCTAGTTGAAGTTCTGCTTGAGGATGAGGATGATGAGGATGATGAGGATGATGAGGATGATGATGAGCAATTTTAATTATTACAAATATAGATAATTCTTCATTTAATTTTGATGTTTCAGGTTGATTATGATGAGCTGGTTGAATTGGGTGAAATTGAGCTGATGATGATTGAGATAATTGACAAGCAGGAACAGATGGTTGAACTTGAAATGTAATTCAAAAAAACATTAAAGATTTAATTTAAAAAATATGAAATGATTAACACCAAAACAAATAGAATTAGAAAAAAAATATTGAATAAAATTTTACAAAAATAATAGATGAAAGCTTACATATAAAACTACTATTGAATATGAAAAACATTTAATAGAACAAAGATTTCAAGAAGCTATTAAACAAATAACAGCTTGATATTCACAAGCAGAAATAGACACTTGGAATACAAAAGTTGCAGAAGCTAAGAAAGTTTTAGCTGGTGAGTGAAGTAAAATTTTATCAAATTTATTAATTGAGTGAGAAACTCTTGAAGAATTAGCTACTAAAATTTTAGAAAAAGCTAAACAATATGCAGATATTTATTATAAAGCAGAAAAAGAAAAAAGACAGGCTTTAAAAGAATTAGAAGATAAATATAAAGAGTAAGTATTTCTTACTCTTTAGAATTTATTTTTTAATTGTAATTAATGGCAATTAAAGATTACATAACTGATACATTAGAAGCTACTCACTGCTTATCATTTGATAATACAGGAGAAGAAATACCAAATACAGGTAGTGCTTCTCCTACAAAAATAAGTTGATGAAACTATTTTTTTGAAGATAAGCCAGTTGCTTACTGAGTTTCTTATTCATTAGCTACAAATAATAAAGATTGAGATGATGAAAGTAGAGAAAATTGAGCTACATTAGAAAGAAAAAAAGATATTAATGATTGAAGCGATTGAGATGATAGTACTAGTTATGATTGGAAATATAAAGAAAGGACTTTATTATTATGGGCTAGACAAAAAACTTATGAAACTACTTCTGTTATTTATGAACAAGGAGCACAGGTAAATAATCATGCATTTTTTTGATGAATTTGACAAACTTTAACATATCAAGCAGCAGATGATTGAAGACCATTTTTAATAGCACAAGCACAATTTTTACCACAAGATGAAAGGAATTATTTACTTACAGGTATTTGGCAACATTATGATTATAATCCTGATTGAGATAATAATAGGATTTTATTTTATGTAAATTGAGTTTTACAACAAATAGCTGAAAGGGTTACAAATCAAGATTGATTTCCATCTCATAGTTGAGATATAAATGTATGAAATACAGATGATGATTTAAAATCATATAATGAGTGAGTGATGAAGTCAGCTATAAGACAATCGAATGTAAATTGGCTGACTATGATAAATAATAAAAGTCTTACTGAAGAAGAAATTAGAGAATTTTTTGAAAGAACAGTTATTCCTGAATATGTATTAGAAGGAACATTAGAAGAAATACAAGAGCAATTAGATAATTTTAAATGAAGTGAGTTTAAAGATATAAATTGTGTTTTTGAAATTAGACAACCTAGTGATGTAGATTGAGATTTTAGATTGTTTGTAGATAATATAAATTTTATACAACACAAATGGACTAGAGATATAGCTATTCAATATGTATGACCTAATAAACTAATCTTAGAAAATTGTAATTGAGCTAATACAGAAGAAGTTTCAACACCACCAGAAAAAGACCTAGACTGATGAACTACAATAATTCAAGGTTGATGAACTATTGAAGTTTTAAATAAAAGAATAAGATATTTTGATAATGCAGAAATAGTAAATAGTCAAAATGATAAACTAGTTATAGAATGATGAGATACTTATACTCTTAATGGTTGAACTATCACAGAAATAGAAAATGTAAGTTGAAATGATGTAGTAGTATATCTTAAAAATTGAGCTCCTATTCCTACATTAATTGAAACTAGTTGAACTATTACAATAGTAAATAATATGTATATTCAATTTAAGAATATTACTGAAAATGCTAGTTTATACGTACAAGATGATACTTGAAATAAATTTGTTTATGAAGTAGATTTAAGTTGAGATTATTTACTTACAATACCTAGAGAATATCACTGAAAGACTTTTAAAGCAGTAGTAAAAAAACCTTGATATAATCATCAACTTAGTGAATTTACTGTAAATGAATGAGCTTATGTAGAAATAAATGTAAATCTTACAAAAAGATTAAATGCAGATTGAACTGATATGTATTTATGAACTACAACAGATTTAGTTGATATAGAATTTGATGATATAAATCAAGCAAATATACTTATTTGAGATTGATATGCACCACTACAAGCAACTTTTGATGAAACTGAAATAGCTCTAACAACAGAAGCTGGTATGAAATGGCTTATTAATATATGAAGTGTATGTAGTCAATTTAATTCTGCTGGTTGAGATTATTTATTTATGTGAACTAAATGGAGACTTAAAAGAAGAGATAGTTGAGATGGTAATGCAACACTTAATGCTTTTGCTATGTCTGCTGATTGACAACCAGTTGATGATAGTAATTGAGATGTAAAATTCTTAACTTCTGATACTCCTACTGCAATAGCTAAAGCTGTATGGTCTGCAATAATATCAGAACATATTACAACTTGAAGTTTTTGAGAAAAAATCCAAAATTTAGATACTTCAAAGTTAGATGTAGCAGTAAGTTCTAGATTAGCAAGTAATGACACTAGATTAAACAATTTAGATGCTACAATAAGTAGTAGAAAACCTGATGTAGTTGATTTTACTGATAATGATAGAAATAAACTTAATAGTTTAGAAAGTACAATTCCTGCTAATGTAGATACATTAATAACTGAAAAACATTGAGAATGATTATATAATCAAAGAATAAATTGAATTGGTGGAATGCAAGATGCTAAATTAGCTTCATTAATAAAAGAATTAAAAAAAGATATACAAAAAGAATTAGAAAATATGTGAAAAACAATAGAAGATGATTATAGAATAGATTATTTAGAAGATAAAATAAATGAAATAATTTCTTCCAATAACAAAATAGCAAAAAAGCTACTTAATAAAAAAACTTCAAAAAAGGAGAGAAAAGATATAATAAGTGAAATATTACAAGAATCTATATTAGAAGATATTTTACAAGATTCACTTATAGAAGATATTTTAAAATAATACTTAATTTATTATTATGAAAACAATAGATATAATTCTCCAAGAGAATTGATATACAAAAGAAGATTTACTTAATTTTGAAAAAGTTTGAGTTTGTAATTGATGTTGATGAGAATGATGATTTAATTTTTCAAAGTTTTTAGAAAAATTAATAAATTTAAGAGAAAATAATAAAATTTTAAAATTTTTTATTTTAAGAAAATATGATAAAGATAAATTAAAACAATTATTGTTTGATTTATCTCTTATCTGCTGTATTCATGATAAATCATACAATGATTGAAAAACAATTTGTGATTTTTTAAATGCTAATTTTAAATTAGGTAAAAATATAAATAAATTATTTCACTGGACAAATTCATTTACTAGGTTTTTAATATTTATTTCAGTATTTTGATGAACTACAATTTTTTGATATAAATATTTTAAAAAATAATCTTGATAAAATAAGTATAGTAAGTATAATTGAGCTATACTTATTTTATTTAAATTGTAAAAATGCCTTCTATAGATAATGAAAATTTAATTAAAGAAATAGCAGAATTAAAAACAGAAATGAAATATATTTCTAAAACTCTATCAAAAGTAGAAAAAGTATTAGAAAATCAAAATGTTATGTTTGAAAAACAGAATGTAGCAAACAAGAGAATACTAGATTTAGAAAATAATGAAAAAGCTTTGTCTTTAAGAATAAGAAAATTAGAAGATTGGCAAATAAAAATAATAACTATAACAAGTGTTATAGCTACAGTAGGTTCTACAATAGCAGGTTTTATTTTAAATAAGATTTAAAATTATGAAAGAATTTATAAAATGAAAAGAAGAAGAAATGTTTATTTTTACTAATTATCAAGTTGATAGATTAAAAGAAAAGATAGAAACAGGCAGAAGTTATGAATTAACAAAAGCTTTATTTAATCATATTGAAGTATATAAAACAATAATTGATAATCTTTTAGAAAATGAAAATAAGAATAAATAGAAAATTTTGTGATAGTAATCCACATTTTCCAATTATAAATCAGGGTAATGAAGATAAAACAAAAATGTGCTGTACTATTTATGCTCCATTTATATCTTTAAATTGGAATTCTAATATTATTTCAAAATTATGACTACAAACAGAAGAAGAAGTAGAATTAATATTAGATAAAACAATTGACAAACAAGTAGATTTATGATTATTAAGTCTTACAAAATGATGATATTGAAGTGATTGAATAAAAGCAATAGAAAGAGATTTTAAAGCTAATGTTATAGAATTAAATAAATGGCAAGATAAAGAATTAATTAAAGAATTATTATCTAAATGATTAGCTTTAACTTTTTGAATAAATGTAGATATTGATTTTATTACAGATAGTGCAGACTGAGAATTAGATTGAAATTGGCACAATTATATTGATGATGATAAAAAATATTGACATTTTACTACAATAGTTTGAGCCAACCCAGATGTTATTAATTTTGAATGATGATATAAATATGCAATAGTTGATAGTTATGCTTGGAATAAAAAAGGAAGAGATTGGGTATATAAATTTAATGATATAGATTGATTTTTAGATTTTATTTCAATGAAAACAATATATTTAATATGGTAGAAAAAACAATAAATGTAAACTGAATTGAAATAGATATGACTACATATAGATTAGCTGATTTATATGATTTATATATTTGAGATTATAATAACCTAGAAGAAATTAAGGAAGCTATTAATAAAGAAATAGAAATAAGACAAAATATTTTAATTAAAGAGACTAAAACTAAAATAGGATTATAGTCTCTTTTTTATTTTATAAAAAAAAATACTATGACTAGAAAAAAAAGAATAATGACTATACATCATGTATACCCTAAATGGTTATGATGATCTAATCATCCTAATAATTTAAAAAGATTATCTGAAATAAAACATCAAGCATTACATATACTTACTGATAAAAATTGAAAAGCTCAAGCTCCAATAGAACAATTATCAACTTTGTTTGAAATAATAAGTTCTCCTATTATTAGAGATATAAAAGAAGAAATTAAGAATATATTAGAATTAGCAGAAGAAATTTGAACTGAAGCATATAAAAAAGAGTGTTTATTGTAAAAAACACTCTTTTTTATATATTTTTTTAGGTATTATGACACCTAAAAACAAAAACAATTATAGGTCACATAATATTATTTTCTATATTTATTAGATCTTTTTTTATTGTATGTATTATTTCTGATCAATTCTAACTTATGAATAATATCAAGATTATGTTTTTCTATTTCACATAAGATTCTGTTAGTTTTATTAGTTTTCTTATCTATAATCCATAAACAAATCCATAATACTTGAATTAAAAATATACCTATTAATATTATTGTTTCCATAATTTTATTTATTAAGTAATAATTCTATTTGATTTATATGGCTATCATAATAATTTTCCATAATCACCAATCTTTTTCTAAGTTTTCTTATAAGTCTATTTCTTTTATTTATTCTTTTTTTTAATTCTTTTATATTTTCTTCTTTCATAATTATTTAATTAAATTATAAATATATTCTATACATTCATCTGATTGTTCTTCTATTGATTTTCTTTTATATTTCCATAATTTTAATATACTATTTACATTAACTTTTATTAAAAATTCTCAATCTGGAATTAACAAATCATCCACATAATCTAAAATATCTCAAATCATTACAGGATGTCAGATAATCATCTCTCTATATGCTCATCTATAATTAATTCATCATAACCAAACATATTCATATTCTCTCTTCCTATGAATAAAACTTCAATCAGGAAGTTTTAAAACTCATTCTTCTCATTCTCATAATCTATGAGAGAAATTTTTAAATTGTGCATCTTTTGAATATTTATATTCAATTATTTTACTTCATCAGGTAAGATATCAATCATAATACATATTATGAAAAAAAGTGTTTGGTCTTTTAAATTTTATCTTACACCCAAAAGTTAATTTTTTATCAGCTATTTTTTCATAGATAGCATTTATCATTTCTTTTTTGTTCATAATTTAATGTTATTAATTAAGCTATTTAAGTTTTAAATATGAATATTCTCATACTTGAAAATATAGAATAGGACTTATTCTAATTGGTTTATTCTTGTAATTATATTCATATTTTATATTGTAATTTTTTATTTTTAAATATTTTTCTCAATTTATTTTTACTTCTTTAATTTCCATAATTAATTTGTTAAATCAAATAAAATTTCCCATTCATTTTCACATTTTTTAAGACATTCTTCTGCATCTTCTTCTGTATTAAAAACAATTTCATTTACTCATTTGTATGAGTCTAATACAATAAATAAATTATTACTATCAACATAACCACCAACTAGTTTCTTTATTAAATATCAAACATCTTTTGATAATTCAATTTTATTCTCCCAAATCCATCTTTTAATCTTAGCAAGTGCTTTTCTTTTCTCCCTTTCTTTTTCTGCTTCTTCTTTGGTTAAGAATACATTTCAAGCGTATATTGAATTTTTTAATAAACATATATTGTCTACTATATATTCTTCCGACAAATCTTCTCAGGCATACCAATATGTATCCCCCTCTTTTAATTCATATATAGATTTAGGTTCTTCTTTTATTTCTTCTAGCCAATTATCATTTTTTTCTTCTAATAAATTTCTTATAGCCTCTTGAAAAGCAAGATGTATTGAAACAACAGCTCAATTAATTGAAGCTATTACATTTACTCAATCATATTGAAATATAGTTCAAACTGGAAATCCAGGTAATTCTTTAATTAGTTTATATTTTTTCATAATTAAAATTTAACGAATAAAATTATAAATAAATTTTTAACACTAAATAAAGTGTATAAAAGAAAATTCAATAGAATATTAATTTAAATATTCAATAACTAAATAAATATATATCTACATTTGAAGAATATTTATTTTCTATAACTAATTGTGTAAATATTTCTCTTATATACAATAAAATAAGTCAAATAATTAAATATAAATAAGTATGTGTTTTTATTATTAAAATAATATTTAATATAATAAATAATAGTTCCATAATATTTTTAATTAATAAAATAAAATTAATTTCTAAATCATTTTTTTAATATTCTAAATTTGTTATCTAAAATATTTTTTATTCTTCTTCTAGTATTTCTTCTTACATTAAATGCTAATTTATATTTTTCATAAAATCTTTTTCTTTTGTCTCTCATTTTTTGTAAAAATTTATCTCATTCTACATTAGCTTTAATTCTGTATCTATTTCTTCATTTTAAAAGTTCACATTGTTTACAAGCAGATGTATAATATCAATGATTATATTTATAAAAATCTTTCATTTCTCTATAAATATTGCAAACATTACATCTTCTATATTTTATTCATTTATATTCTATATTTTTAAATCACTTTGAATTTATATATTTTTCTAAATCTATATATCTAACATTATATTTTTTAGCAATTGCTTTTAAACTTCATCATTTAATTATAAAGTCTATACATTCTTTTTTAAAATTAGGATAATTTTGTCTTGCTGTTTTTATTTTTATTGTCATTTTCTAAATATTGATTATATAAATATAATATACTAGCATGATTTCTTCATCATAAAATGTTTGCTATTTTTTCAAAAGTATATTTATATCTTAGTCTTAATAAAAAAATAAATTCTTTTCTAGCACTTACTATTTCTTTTTTTCTACTTTTTCATAGTATCTCAAATTCTCAAACTCAATATTTTTTAGCTACATCTCTCAAAGTTATTTTTATTAAATTAGTTTCATTTTTATAAGTAATTTTTTCATCTTTTAAAGTAGCTATTGTTTGTTCTATTTTTATTATTTCATCTAATAATTTATTTCTTTTTAATTCTAATTTTTCTATTTCTTCTTTAAATTTTTCAGTTTCCATTTTAAAATTAATTAAATTTTAAACTATTTTTTATTTTATATCTTACATTATATCCATAAAATTTAGTTCATCATTTATATAGTTTCCAACAATAATCTATTTGTTTATATGGATTTAAAAACCATTTAGCAAAATATTCTTTATTTGGATAATATGATTTTCAACTTAATATTTCAGGATGATATCAAGCATTTACTTGACAAATTCAATAATCACTCCATCAATTTGCTCAAACTCTATTACTTTTTCTAGTAGTAGTCCATCTATAATTTTCTGCTGTAAGAGTTAAAATAAAATCTTTATTATATCAACTTATTTTATAAGCATAATTAATCCATTTTTGTCTTTCATCATTTTTAGGTATTCAAAGATGAATTACTTTTCTTTGTTTCTTTAAATACCTTTGATGATTATTTTTAATAGCTTCTAAATCAGCTTTTTTAGCTTTTTTAGAATAAACGAACTCTTTAGCTTCTACTTTTTCTATTAATTCATTATTTATTATTGTATTTGTAGGCAAACTTATTCTCATAAGTCAACCTACAATTATAAAAGAAATTCAAAATCACATTAATATAAAAGCTGTTTGTTTTAATATTCTTAAAAATTTAATTTCTAAAAGAATATTTTTTATTTTTGTTTTTATAAAATTAGTTTTCATAATAAATTAATTATAAGCTAAATTACTTAATTCTTGCCATTTTAATTTTCATTTTCTATCAGTTCATAATATATATTTTCTTCATCAAAATTCTTTTATATCTCAAATTTTATTTGTATCATTTATTTTAAAATCAATTTTTGTTTTTCACATAATATATTATTAAAGTTCTAAATCTTCTTCCTT
>Ga0256843_1000892_pt1 | contig 24524 bp, 28 predicted proteins | sample AlvinellametaG_FD_191572 | JGI IMG/M metagenome (GOLD analysis project Ga0256843, IMG submission 191572) | Pompeii worm associated microbial communities from hydrothermal vent at the East Pacific Rise, Pacific Ocean - Alvinella | ecosystem: Host-associated > Annelida > Integument > Unclassified ... | reverse complement strand
GATTCAAATGATATTCCAAAATTATCAAAAAAGGATTATGTATTTTTAGATTTAAATACATGAGAAGAAAAAACATATAAATATTTTACAAAAGAAACAGGTTGGAATAATTATGCAATTTTAGAATTAGCTAGAAATGAATGATTAACATGAAAAGTTTATAATAAGAACTTTAAAAATAAAGAAGATTTTTATAAATTTTTAAGTGTGTTTAAAGGTAGCTGAATATTTATGGTAAGTGTTGATTTTAGGTGAGATATTGATGATAAAATAGAAAGTGGAAGTCATTTAGTAACTATTGTATGATTTTCTTGAGAAAAAATATATGTAAAAAATCCTTATGATGTTAATGATATGAGAGATTATGATATAGGAGAATTTGTACAATCTTTAAAATGAAATATTATTTATGTTACTGATAAAAAAACAGAAGAATTTTTATCGTTTACTCCTATTAGATTTATAGATAATAATTTACTACAAAATAATGATTCTTTTTTAAGATTTGAAATTGAAAATTGAGTTTATGTTAAATTTTTAAAAGAAGATTTTTTAAATAAAAATACTGAAGAGTTGTATGATTATATCAATTTAAAATTAGATGATAATCAGAAAGAAATTTTTAAGAAAAAAATTGAATTTTTAAGAAAATATTTTATTAAAAATTATTTAAATGAAGAAAAAAATTCTTAAAATAATATATTTTATATTGGCTTTTTTTACTAGATTTTATTTATCTAGAACTAAGCCTTTTATTATTGGTATAACTTGAAGTGTATGAAAAACTAGTTGTAGAATGATAGTTTATCAAATTTTAAAACAATATGAAAAAGAAAAAATAATTTATACTTCACCCAAGAATTTTAATTCAGAGCTTTGACTAGTATTTTCTATTTTTAAGATAGAAAGTTTTAGTCCGTGAATTATATCTTTATTAAGAATGGTTTTAAAGATTTTTTATAAATCATTTTTTATGAAAAAATCTTATGATATTTTATTATTAGAATATTGAGTAGATCATCCTTGAGATATGGACTTTTTATTAACGGTTGCAAAGCCTGATATTTCAATATTTACAAAATTAGACTCTATTCATATTGAAAATTTTGATATTATAGATTGAATATTTAATGAAAAATTAAAATTAATTTATAATACAAAAAAGAAAGTCTTTTTAAACTTTAATGATAATTATCAAAAAAATATTTTTGAGAAAATAAAAATAGAAAAAGAATTTTATTGAAAAAATACTGTAAGTTTTAGTTATGTTTTAGATAAACAAAATATAAAATCAGAGATAACTATTTTAGATAAAAAAATAAAAACAAATATTCTTTGAAGTGAAAATTTTCTTTATATTGACTTATGACTTAAAATATTAGATTATTTAAAAATTAATTATCCAAAAAATATTAATATAGATTTTAAAAATCAATGATGAAGATTTTCTATCTTTAAATGAATTAATGATTCTGTATTAATTGATTCAACATACAATGCTTGACCTGAAAGTATGAAAAAAATGATAGATAATACTTTATGATTAAGAGAAAAATTATTTTCAGATTATAAAATTATTTTTATGATTTGAGATATGAGGGAGTTATGAGATTTTTCTAAAGAAAAGCATATAGAGTTGTATAATTATTTAAAGGATAAATGAGCAATTATTTCAGTTTGAAAGGAAACAGAAAAATATTTCTGAAAAGAAGTAGTTAATTTTAAATTATCAATAGATGCTTGAAAATATCTAAAATGATTATTAGAAAAAAATAGTGATAAATATATTGTTTTGTTTAAATGAAGTCAAAATACTATCTTTGTAGAAGAAGCCTTAAAACAAGTTTTATTAGAAAAAAATGATATTGAAAAATTAGTTAGACAAGATAAATTTTGGTTAGCTAAAAAATAGTTATATAATAAATAATATTATTATGGAAAAAATAAATGATGAATATAAATTCTCACCAAATCAATTTTATGTTGTAAATGGCATAAAAAAAATAATCTGAGTAGAAAATTTAAAATTGGATAAAAATAATATAATTTTAGAAAATATAGATGAATATGAATTAGTTAAAAATAATATAGAGAATGTTTTAATTAATTTAAATATTGTAGATTCTAAGTGAGATAAAATATTATATGATTTATCTGAAATAAAATTTTTATGATCAAATTATTTTATAATAAAATTATGAAATGAATATTTGAAAATTATATGCAATATAAGTTTTCTAGATTTAATAAAAAATAAAATAACTAAAATACTTAATTAATAAAAAAATATGAAAATAAATATAAATAAAAAATATAATATTTTAACTTCTACATTAGAAGAAAAAAATATTAGTTTAAAAGAAATTTTATTAGATAAAAATACAATACTTTATTTTTATCCAAGAGATAATACTCCAGGTTGTACTGTAGAAAATAAAGATTTTACTGAATATAAGGAAGAATTTCAAAAATTAGGTTATAAACTTATTTGAGTAAGTAAAGATTCTATAGAATCTCATAAAAAATTTATTGAAAAACAAGAATTAAAAAATGATTTGATTTCTGATGTTGATTTAATATTACATAAAGAATTATGAGTTTGGTGAGAAAAAAATAATTATTGAAAAAAAGTAATGTGAGTTATCAGATCTACTTTTATTATTGATAATACTTGAGAAGTATTAAAAGAATATAGAAATATTAGAGCAAAATGACATGCTGAAAGATTATTAAAAGAATTAAATAACTAAAAAATTATGAAAATATTATTTTTATTACCACCAAGTGAAGGGAAGACTAGTTGATGAAATTTTAAAGAGGAAAAATTAACTTTTGTTTTTGATAAGCCTTGTGAAATAGCTACAAATGTTACTGAAAAAGATTTAAAGTGTAGTTGAGCTAGATATGAAGAATGATTAAATCTAAATAAAACTCTTTGTGAATGAAATCAAAAAGAGTTTTTAGAAGCTATTGAAAGATATTCCTGAGTTATGTATTCAGCAATTGATTATCTTTGAATGAATAGTATATGAAAGAAGTTTTTTGAAGAAAAATTCTTAATTTTTTCAGGTATGTATGGTATTATTAAACCATTAGATATTATTTGAAATTATAAATTACCTTTAGATAAAGCTGATCACTATAAATTTTGGTGGGATAAAATACCAGATACAATTATAAATGAAAAGCCAGAATATATTGTAAATTTACTACCTATTAATTACGCTAAATTGATATGATTATGAACAAATTGTTCTAGACATAAAAAAAAGTTAGAAAAAATTATTAATGCTTGAATAAAAGTAGTAAATATTAATTTTTTGAAAGAGGATTGAAAAAAAATTTCTCATGGAGTAAAGAAGATAAAAGGAGAATGGATAAAAAATATCTGCGAAAACAATTTAACAAAAATTGAACAATTTTGATGAGAAGTTGTTAATAACTGATGAATTATAGATATTAATATAATAAAATAATTTTGATATTTTGTATTATTTATATATTATAGTTTTATATTATTTATTACTTTGAAAAATAATGGAAAATATTTTTGTTAACATTTCTGGTATGATGATCTTACTTAAATTTAAAAGTAGGATTATTTAATGGTATTATAAATTATTATTAATAAAAACTCTTACTTTTAAAAAGTGGGAGTTTTTTTATTTTATAAGAATATTCAATAATGAATACATATTTTATAACATTTTATGGTGAAATGATGATGAACTATCCAAAATTGGAGTAGATTTTTTGAATATTTAAAACATTAATTCAGAATCTATTTCTAAATTGAAGTAGATTTTTTTATTTATTAATTTCAATAATTATGTGTACAAAATGATTTGATTTAGCTGAAAGGTTTATTAAACCTAAATGAAAAATTAAAAATAATATTGATAATAGATTACAAAAACATGAGTTTACAAAGGATTTTATATTAAAATTAAAGTTTACTAAAACTTTATATAAAACAATTGATGAAATATTAAATCAATCAAATAAAACTTATTGTGAGAAATTTGAAGAATGGTTTGAAATAGAAAAAGAACATAAATGATTAATCGATTTAAAATTAGATTGATGATTATGACTAAATGAATTAAGAAAAGAGGAATGATATAATAAAACTATAGAAGAAGAAAGAGAAGAAATATGCAAGGAATTATTAATGATTACGAAAGCTTCTTTTGAATGAAAAACTCGTATGGAAATTAAATTTTTATAAAAAAATAGTTAGATAAATTATCTAACTATTTTTTATTATTATTTAGGCATTTTTTCAGTACATAAATACCAATCTTTATGTTCATATTTAGCAGGATTTGCTTTAGCTTGTTCTAAGTTTTCAGCTGGTGGAACAATTACATCTGAACCAAAAATATCGTTATTTGGCCAGTTAGCTGGAGTTGCTCTACCGTGCTCAGCAGTCATTTGTAATGAATCTACTAATCTTAAGATTTCATCAATATTTCTACCATTTGATAATGGGTAATACATTAATGCAGCAATTTTACCTTTTGGATTTATAATAAATACAGCTCTAACAGTATGTGCATTATCAGCACTTGGTTGTAACATACCATAATCGACAGCTATTGAAGGAGCAGCAACAATAGGGAATTCTATATCAATATTAAAGTTTTCTTTAATATTATGAGCCCATGCAATATGTGAGTGAATACCATCTACAGAATAACCAATTAATTCTACATTTCTTTTATCAAATTCAGCTTTTTTAGCTTGAAAACCAATAAATTCAGTAGTACAAACAGGAGTAAAATCAGCAGGATGACTGAATAAAACTACCCATTTACCTTCGTAATCAGAAGGGAAGTTAATTGGTCCAGTAGTTGAAGGTCCTGAAAAAGCTGGAGCTTCTTCACCAATTAAAGGTACTCTAGGCATATTTACATTATTTTCCATAATTTATATTAGTTAATTTTTAAAATGAGAATTAATCTCATAACTATAGTATATTAATTTTATTTTAATGTCAAAAGAAAATGAGAATTATTCTCAAAAAGATTTGATTTATTATTATTTTTGTTTATTATAAAACAAATTAATAATAAATAAAAATTATGAAAGTACATTATTATACAGCTGAAATAGTAAATATATGTGATAATAATCATTTAACTGTTTCTGAAATATACGAAAAAATATCATCTAAATATCCAGAAGCAGGTAAATCATCTATATATAGAAATGTTGAGGAGCTTGTAGAAAAAGGAGAATTAAAGAAGGTCGTTTGAATAGGGAAGAAGGCTTATTTTGAAAAAAATAAATGAAGCCATATTCATTTAATAGATACAAATACATGAGAGATTAAAGATTTTGATCAATGTTTTAATATGTCTAGTTTACCAGAAAATTTTAAGGTAGATGAAATGGATATTAAAATATTTTGAGAATTTACAACTACTAATTAATAACTAAGGGAAACCTTAGTTTTTTTGTTTTATATTTTTTTATGTGTTACAATTATTAATAATTAATATTAAATAATTTTTAATGCATACACCAGATATATATAATAATATAGATACTGATTTAGTTGTACCTGATCCAAATTGAGTACTTAATTTGAAATATTTAAAACCTATTTGAAAATTATTAAAATCAAAATGATTAGATATTTGAAAAAATAATTTGGAAGATGAAGATATTGCAAATTTGTTAAATTGGTATGATTGATATAAATTTATTTATTCATATCCCGAAAAGGAGCATAAATTGTCTAAGAAATGGCAATGAATTTTTGAAAAAATAAATAAAAATAAATGAGAAGATGATTTAATGTGATTAGTAGAAATTGCTATATGAAGATTATTGCAAACTGAATTTGAAAAAAAATGATATGATGTAAGGGTTAGGAAAACTTCAAATTTTGATGATATTACTTCATGAATAGATTATATTGTTGAATTTCATAATAAAAAATGAGATATATCTGAAGTTATATGAATAGATTTTACAATTTCTGAAAGATGAGCAGACTCTTTATATAAAAATGTTAAAAAATTTTCTTATCCAAAAGATTATAAAGAGTATTATGAAAAAAGAAATTGAAAAAAAATATGAAAAATACCAAGAGTAGTTATGAAATTATCAAGAGATTTAGCATATAGCTTTACAAATAATTTTTTTATTACAGTTTTAGAAGAATGACATTTATTAGATAGTGAAGACATACAAGAAAATTTTGAGTATGCAATTCAAGATATTAAATGACTTAATTCTTGAAATCAAAACTTTGAATTATCACATGTTTTAGAAGATAATAAAACAAAGGTTAATAAAATATTAGATAAATTTTAAATTATGAGTAATAAACAATTAATAAAAGTAGAAATTCCAGATGAAACTACTAATACTATGAGAAAAAATAGGTGAATTAATGAGGCTATTTGAGCAGTTACAGATGTTATTATTTGAATGCAAGAGAATGTAGAAAAATGATTATCAAATAATGATAGGAAAAGAAAAAAGTAGAATATGATATAAATTATATTCTACTTTTTTCTTTTTGAATTTTTTAATTAAAAGTATATTATTATTTTAAGTAAATCATTAAATATAGTATGAAAAAGATATTAATAGTAACTGCTCTGTCAGCTGAACTAAATCCAATTAAAAAAGCGTTAAAGAAAACTAGGTTTAAAAATATTAAACTTAGTTTTTTGAGTGTTTGAATGTGAAATTATAATATGATTTTAAATCTTACAAGATTTTTAGAAAAGGAAGAAAAATATGATTTTATTATAAATATAGGGGTTTGTTGATATAAAGGAAAAAAACAAGATTTTATTCAAGTATGAAGAATAATAAATTTATCAAATAATGATGAATTAATTATTCCTGATTTAATTAATTTTTGAAAAATAGAAAGTATTTTATCAAGTGATAAGGTTATTTATAATAAAGAAGAATTAAATTGAGAAGAGTATGTAGATATGGAATCTTACTGATTTGAAAAAGTTTGTGAAAGTTTTAAAACTCCTAGAATTATATTAAAAATACCTGTTGATAAAGTATGAGATGAAACTAAAAATTTTGATTTTAAAAAAGCAGAAAAATATTTAAAAGAAAATATAGATTATAAAAAAGTGTTAGAAAAAATAGAAGAATATTTAGATAAAAATAATTTTATTAATATAGATTTAACAAAATATAATAATTATTTTTGATTTTCATTTACTCAAGAATTAATTTTTAAAAAATTATATAATAAATTTGAAGTTCTAACTTGAGAAAGTTTTGAAGAATATTTTTATAACTATACCCGTAGTCTAGATGAAATTAAAAATACAAAACAAGAATCAAAAAAGTTTTTAGAAAATTTAGATAAATATTTAGAAGATAAATAATATATAAAAAATAAGAAATGAAAAAAATAATTATAACAATTGTATTAGTTTTATTATTAATTTCTTGTAATAAAGAAAATAGTAATGTTATTATAGATAAAGTTTCAACATGAGTTTTAATAGATAAAGTTTCAACATGAGTTTTAATAGATAATTTAAATATAAAAAAACAAGAAATATTTACTTGAAATATAGTTGATAAGGAATTAAATAATAAGACAATTTTAAGTTGAAGTATTGAAATTATAAATATAGATGAAGATAAAAATATAGAAAATGATATAGAAAATATAGATAATAAATGGTTAGTTTATTATAGTGATTATTATAATATTTTTTTTACTTATCCTAAAGTTAATAATGCATATAAATTAAAGAAAAGAACTATTATTGAAGAGGATTTAGTAAATAATAAGATATTAATTACAACTGAGTGAAGTAATCCTCAAATAATAAATTTTATTTATGAGGTATGAGGTATTGATAAATTGGAAAATGTAATACAAAAAGAAATAGATAAAACTTGTATAGTAAAGGATAAGAAAAAAAATAATAATTGATATTATGATATTAATCTTTGACCAAGTTTATCATGAGATACTGATAGTATGCCTAATTGTTTTTTGAATTTTAATATGAGTTTAAAATATTATGAAGAAGAATGATTTTTAATTTATTCTATAATATGACAAGAACCTCAATTTGCTTTTGATGATTTTTGAAGTTTTGTTGATAAAAAAATTGTAAATAGTTTTAACTTTTTTAATTGAAGTAGAAAGCAGGTAGTAAGAAAATATTATTGAAATGGACTAGTATTGAAACAAGATAAAGATTGATTTTTAGATAATAATTTATGAAGAACTACTTTATATTTAAATGATAAAGCTTTAATTTCATTAGTAAATAATTTATCAACAATAAATTGTGATTGAAAACCACTAAATGTATGTGAATGATATAATATATCAGATTCTATTATAAAAAATAAAGTAGTAGATAAATTCAAAATTTTAGATAGTAGTAATAAGGATATTTTTATAGATATAAATTCAAATATTAAGGTGTTATATATTTATTGATATGAAAGTCATGAAATATATTTTATTGATATGAAAAATGAAAAAATAATTAAAGATAAATTATGATGATTTGTTAAAAGTATAAAACAAGGAAAGAGCTGAACTTTTATTTTAGAAAAGTGATGAAGAGGATGCTCATGATGACTTATTTTTATTAGTAATAAATGAGATATAAATTATTTATTTGAAAATAAATGTGATGAAGATTTAGATGATAGTTATAAGGAAATAATTGATTTTGAATTGATGTTAAATAAACAAATTAAAATATTTTATAAAGGACATAATTTAGAAGATAAGGAAAAAATAATTAAATTAAACTAATATGATTATATATATAGAAAAACAAGCCAAGGATTATAAACAAACAGAAATAATCTTAGATAAATTTAAAAATGCTAACATTATTTGGATAGATAATTATAAAAATTTATTTGATAAAGAGCTGCCATCTTGATCAAATAAAAATAGTTTTATAGTTGCAAAACTAAACTCTCCGGCAATTACAAATGCACCAGATTGATACTGACATAATGATAAAACTTCTTATTTTTTTAAGACTAGTTTAAATTGTGTTTTTGATTGTTCATATTGTTTTTTGAAATGAGCTTTTAAGAATGATGTACCAGTTTATTTTGTAAATTATGATGATATAAGAAAGCAAATAGAAGATAAAGTAAAAAATATATGAGAAGGGATAAATAAAAAATATGAATCAAATGATTTTGAATTAAATATAAAAACTGATTTAAAATATAAGGATAAAGTATGGTTTTATTCAAGTGATTACTCTGATATTTTAGGTATGGATAATATTGCTAATTTTTTGAAAAATTTTGTTCCTTTCTTTGAAAAAATAAATTCACCTTTTCATAAAGTGAGAACAGGAGAAAATTTTATAGCTTCTATGATGGAAATAAGAAGTAAATCAGCAAATATAAAACCTATTTTAGATTTATGATTTATTCCTAAAAATACTGAATTTGCTTTTTCACTTAATCCTCAAGAGCTTATAGATAAATATGAACATTGAACTTCATCTTTAGATGAAAGAATAAAATCAATAAATATTTTACTTGATAAAGGTTATAATGTTTGACTTAGATTTTTACCACTTTTACCTGTAAAAAATTATAAAGAAATTTATGGTGAGTTTGTAAAAGAAATAAAGAAAAGAATAGATATGAAAAAAGTTAGTTCTACTTTTGTTTCATGATTATTATATACAAAATCAGATTATAATAATATTCTTAAAAAATATCCAAAGCTAGATATTTTATATAGATTAAGAGAAGAGGACTGAGTTTTTATAAGAGAAAAAAGAGAAATGAGAGATTATTTTTATAATCTTTTTAGAGATTTAGATAAAGAATGTTTTATATGTTTAGATAAGAAATAATGAAAAATATTTTACTTACATGAAATGCTAGGTGAATATGAAAATATTTGGAAGATAATTTGAAAAATGATTATTCTATTTTTGGTTTTTCAAAAAGTAATTGATATGATTTATCTATAAAAGAAACTTTTAATAAAATAAAGGAAAATCTTTGAAATATAAAGTTGGATTATTTAATATTAAATGCTTGAGTAGGAGAGTTTTGAAAATTTGAAGAAAATAGTTTAGAAAAATATGAAAATATTATAAATACTAATTTACTTTGAAATATTAGATTACTTAAAGTTTTAGAAAATAATATAGATAAAGATACAAAAATAATTTTTATTTGATCAATTATTTCTAAAAAATTTATGAAAGATGCAGCTGTTTATCAAGCATCAAAATTTTGACTTAGATGATTAGCTGGATGACTTAAAAGTGAATGAAAAAAAGTTTATATTTTGAATCCAAAAATAGTCAAAACCTGATTCCACGATTGAAAAATAAAATTAGATAAAAGGTTTACAGAAACAAAACTTGATGATATATTAAAAACAATAAAAAATATTTTTTCATGAGAAGAAAATAGGTTTGAAATTGATTTATAAAACTTATTGCAAATATTTTTAATATTTGTATATTGTTTAAGATTATATTATAAAAAATAAAAATGATTCCATTTGTAATTGCTTTGATATTATCTTCAACTGCAGTTATTTGATGAATATATCATAATGAAATTGCTAATGAATTTAGTAAGATATATAATTCAAATACTTCCGATGATGATATATCAAAAATTGAGAGAGAATATTGAATAGACTTAGATGATTATAAAAAAAATATTAGTTGATACAATAAAAGTTGAGATTTATGATCTAGTATTTATAAATTAAATGAAAATTGAAAATATTTATTAACAGTTTGATATAGATTAAATAAAGATATATATAAATCATTAAAAGAATTTGAAAAACTTTGAGATAACTTAAATAAAAAAAATTCAGATAAATTAAATGAATTATTGAAAAAATATAAATCAAATCTAAATTTACAAGAAGAATTTATGATTTCAGAAACAAAGAAAAGAGATTGTATTAATAATAATTTAGATAATACATTTTCTGTTAATAATATAGATAAAGTAGAAGATAAAGCGGCAGCAGAGAAAGCAGCAGCAGAGAAAGCGGCAGCAGAGAAAGCAGCGGCAGAGAAAGCAGCGGCAGAGAAAGCAGCGGCAGAGAAAGCAGCGGCAGAGAAAGCAGCGGCAGAGAAAGCAGCAGCAGAGAAAGCGGCAGCAGAGAAAGCAGCGGCAGAGAAAGCAGCGGCAGAGAAAGCAGCGGCAGAGAAAGCAGCAGCAGAGAAAGCGGCAGCAGAGAAAGCGGCAGCAGAGAAAGCGGCAGCAGAGAAAGCGGCAGCAGATACTGGAATAGAAGATACTACAGTAGAAGATACTACAACAATAACTTGATTTTAATATTTAATTTAATAAAAATGAAAACTTTAACTTTAGTAATAATAGCATTTATATCAATATTTACAGTTAATAATTATATGTATGCAACTGATGATGTTGAAACAACTCAGTCAACTATTTTAAGATTATCTGATGATATATGAAAAATGGCAGATAGAATAGGTGATATGGCAGATAGAATTTTAGAGATGGCAGATAAAATTGTAAAAACTCAAGAAATTCAAAGTAAGAATTTAGAAATGACTCAAGATAATATGTTAAAAACTTTAAATTTAATAGAAAAATCTATTGATACGAATAATAATATGTTACAATCATTAATTGATTCTAATAATAAGGTTTCTGATTGTATATGTAAGGGGAAATAATAAAAAAGAGTATTAATACTCTTTTTTATATTATTATATAAATAAATTAAATGAAATTATTAAATAAAATTAAAAGCCATAAATGTAAACATAAAAAAATAATTAGAATAGTTTTAATTATTTTATTTATATATTTATTATTAGTAGGTTTTGCTAAAACAATTCAGACTATAGCTACATTTCCTGCTATTTTTGTAAATGTTCAAGATGTAGTATGACATGTGAAAGCTGAAATAGATTTTGAGGAGATAAATATAGATGATGGTAATTGAAATAATATAAATTGATTATATATGCCTGCTTGAACATGAGCAAAAACAGTTTATTATTTTCATGGTAATTGATGACCATTAAATTATTTTTATGGTGAAATTGCATTTATTAATTATTTAGGATTTAACGTAATGGCTTATGATTATCCTGGATATTGAAAAAGTGAATGATTTCCTTATAAAAAAAATGTAGATAATTTTTCAGAAGTTTTTTATAAAAAAATAAAGGAAGAAAAAAATATTAAAGATAATGAATTAATTATATGGTGATATAGTGTTTGAACTGCTGTTGCTACTGATTTTGCTTCAAAACATAATTTTAATAGGTTAATTTTAGTTTCACCATTTGCATCTAGGTATGAAATGGCTAAAAAAACATTTTGATTTAATTTAGCTAAATATTTGTGTCTTAATAATTCATATAATACAAAAGAATTAGTTAAAAAAATAAATAGACCAGTTTTAATAATTCATTGAAATAATGATAAAATAGTACCTTTTAATCAATGAAAAGAAGTTTATTTAAATTCTTGATCAGATGAAAAATATTTTATAGAATTAAATAATTTTGGACATAATTATATTATTAGTACATATTGGAAATCATTAGAATGAATAATAGTTAATTTTTTATATTGAAATAAATTAGATTTTGAAAATAATTATTTATATTTAGATAATGAAAAAAAAGTTCAATTAGAAAATATAAATAATCAAAAGAAATTTATAAATAGTATTGATTTAGATAGAGATAGTTCAATTACAAAATTTGTTAATTCCAAGATTAGTTTTAATGATAAATGATATATTCCAGAAAATTTAGTAAGTATTTCTTCAGATTATATTTTTGATGCTAAATGATGAAGTCAAAAATTAAGAAAAATTGCTAAGGAAAACTTAGATAAATTAGCAAAAGATTTTGAAGAAAAATTTAATAGAAAATTAAAGATTGTTAGTGCATATAGAAGTTATGCTTATCAAAAATGAATAAAAGATAGATGATGCCCTGATAATCTTTGTGCAAAAGCAGGGTATAGTGAACATCAATCTTGATTAACGGTTGATATTTTTGAAGCTAGTTCTGAATTAAATTGGAAAAAAAGTCCTGTATTACAAAATTATTATAAATGGTTTGAAGAAAATGCTTATAAATATTGATTTCATAATACTTATCAAAAGTGATTAGAAGTTGATTGATATGAGATAGAACCATGGCATTGGAGATATATGTGAGTAGAACTTGCTACTTATTTAAAAGATAATAATATTACAATAGCGGAATTTTACTTTAATAAAGAAAAATAATGTTTAAAAGTTTTTTTAATTTAGATTTAGATAATAAGTTTCAAGAAAAAAAATCTAAAAAAATAAAAATTACTAATAAGGTAACTTGAAAAAAATTAGAATGTTTAGTTGATATAAATGACACAGAATTATATTGAAAAAAAGCTAAGTTGCGTTTAATATCTGAAGTTAAGGTAATTGATTCTAGTCCAGTAGATGCAAGAAAAGTTTTATTTAAGAAAAGCTTTATAGTTAACTCTGCTACAGAAAAAATAATTATTGATATGTCTAATTCTAAAAGTTTTTCATATAGATGAAATAAAATTAATATAAATTTATTTGTAGAATTAGTAGTTGATGATGCTATATTTTTTGATACAAAAATAACGAGTAAAATACAAAATTCACTATTTATAAAACCAAAAGTATTATCTCCATGAAAATCTATAATTGATCCAAAAGATAATTTTAATTTGATAGATAATATAAAGGCTATTCCTTTTAAAGCTATGATTATAGTTTTTTGATTATCTATTATTTGATCTATAATTGTTTTAATAAATACTTTTGTTTGATTTCATGATCAATTTGTAAGTGATGCTCAGACATATTTTTATAGTCACTATAATAGTAAGTGAGAATCAAGTTCACCACTTTTTAATTCATTAGCTTCAAGTTGAGCTTTATGAGCTGGAATTTGGTTTATGATGAAAACTCAACTAAGAAAATATATGACTTTTGTATTTAAGCAAAAAAAATTTTTATGAGATAAAATTAAAAAATATAAGCTTAGAGATATAGTTTCATGAAAATCTAGAGTAGATTTGAAAAATGTAGAGATAAGGGTTGTAGCTTGTAATATGGAAAATTGACAATATGTCAGATGAAGTGGTTCGCATAGAAGAACAGTATCTTTTTCAGAACCAATAAGAGCTATATCTTTGTTTAATGAGAAGATAGATTTTATACCTAGAAATAGGGATATAGGTGACTATTTAAAATGAGAAGTTTCATTTGAAAAAATGTATAAAGTTTTATATCCAGAACAAATGATTTCATCTACTCATGGTTTATCTGTACATTTTGAAGTTCAATTAATTCACAATAAATTTATAGATCAAGAATTAATTTGAGATTGAAAATTTTTTAAATATGACCATTTTTTAAAATGATAAATAATAAATTTGATGATTATTTAAACCTATTAAATTATAATTTTTCTAAATATAAATTTATAGTATTTATTTGAAATAGCTGAAGTTGAAAGTCTAGTTATATAAAAAGACTTATAAAAGAAAATAAAAGTTTAAATAATAATATAGTTATAATAGATGAAATATTTGATATTTTAGATTATTTTAAATTTTTTTTAATTTTTTTTAAGAAAAAACAATTTATAATAGCTTCTCACATTTCTATTAATTATTTTTATATTTTATCTTTTTTATGAAAAGTTAAATATATAAAAACTGATGAACATCATATTAAGATTTGTAATTATCTTCAATGTAAAAAAATGAGATTTACAAATAAAGTTGTAAGTAAATATATAAAATGATTTTCTTCAACTTATACTGACATTGATATAATTTTAGAAAATTATAATTGAAATGATTTTGATGAAGCATTTTACAAATTTACAAAATTCAATAGAGTTAAGCTAACTTGAAATAAATATAATAAATAAATATGGCAAAAAAGAATAGAATACAAAATAAAAAAAAGGGAACAGCTCCTAAAACATGATTTCATAGAAAGAAAAAGGTTCAAAGATGATCTTATCAAGTAAATGATGAATATGCAGTTAAAGCTAGGAAAGCTGGTTTTAGAGCTAGAAGTATTTATAAATTACTTGAAATACAAGAAAGATTTGATTTGATAAGACCTGAATATTCAGTAATGGATATATGATGTGCACCATGATCTTTTCTTCAAGCTATAAGAAATATAGTAAGAGAGAAAACTATTATTTGAGTAGATTTAAAGGAATGTAAACCTTTTTCATATCCAAATGTAACAACTCTTGTTTGTAGTATTTTTGATTATGATGAATTATCAAAAAAAGTAATTGATATTATTTGAGATGACCAGTTTGATGTTATTACTAGTGATATTGCACCAAATACTACAGGTAGATTTGATGTTGATCAATACGCTTCTGTTGAATTAAATATAGCTATTTGTGAGTTTTCTGATAGATTTTTAAAAACATGATGAAATATGATTTTAAAAGTTTTTAAATGAGAAGATTTTAATGATTTAGCAATGCAAGTAAGAAAAAGATTTGATTCTATGAAAACTTATAAGCCTTTAGCTTGTCGTGATAGTTCTCATGAAGAATATGTTATATGTTTATGAAAAAAAGAATTAAAGAAATAAAAAAGAACCTTTAAAGGTTCTTTTTTATTAATGAATATTTACTTCTTTTTCTATTTCTTCATTTATTTTATTTTGTATTAAAATTGATTTTAGCATTTCTTTTTTCTTAGCTATTTTATTTTCAATTTTTCTTTGGTTATAAACTATATTTATTAATGGTATTATATAGTATATAGATAAAATTATTAATAAACTTAAAATAGCTATAACTGAATATTCTATTGGAGAATATTCAGTTAATAACTTTATATTATTAAATATTTCAGATGATGTAGTATATTTATACTCAAATCAAATCATTTTATTTATATTAATTTTATTCTTCAATTAAATCTCAAACTACAATTAATCTATTAAGTGTAGTTCAAATAGGCCAACAAGTCATAAGTGTTATTTCTGATATATCTTTATTTCTTCATAAAACTGATACATCTCAAGGAGTTATGACTTTTTTTTCTCTTACTTTATATTTATATTTTTTTTGTCAGTAATATACTATTATTTCATCTCAATATGATACATTATCTAAAGTTGCAAATACATCATTATAATCTCATTTTACCCAAGGGAAATTAGATGAATGTCCAAATATAAAACTAGTACCAGTTTCTCATGGTTTTGCACTACCTGGATATCTAATAATTCAATTTTCTAATTCTTTTGCAAATATATCATTTAACTCATTTTCTCATGCTATATTTCTATTTTTTATATCAAGAAGAGGTATATTTTTTCATATTTTTGGTATAATAACTCTATTTGAGTAAGGAGTTATTTCTATATTTAAGTTTATATTTTTTTTATCTTCTTTCTTTTTTAATTTTTTAAGTGAAAGCTTAGTTTCTGTTAATTCACTTGTTTCTTTATATGATTTAGTTTCTTCTATCTTCTTTTTTGCTTCTTCAACATAATTTTCTTTTATATTTGATGCTTCTACTGATGTTACTAATCTTTGCTCAGCTATTTCCATTTGATTAGAAAATATATAACTTTTAGCTATATTTATATATGCACTATAGTTTGTAGTAACTAGTAATACTGCAAAAATAAGAGCTGAAGTAATTAAATATTTAGTAAAAAATATTATTCAAGAAAGAAAATACATATGTTTTCTTTTATTTATTCTTTTATTTGCTCTTTGTTCTAATATTTCTTCTTTATTGTCATTTTTATTTTTTGATTCAAAAATTTTTCTTTCAGCTTCTTGTTGTAATCTTTCAATTTCTTTTTGAATATTTAATTTTTTTATTTCATTTATTTTATCTTGTTCTTCAATAGATATTTCTTCTTTTATTTCAATATTTTTATTTTCTTCTGTATTAGATTCATTTTGTAATCTTTCGATTTCATTTTTTATATCTAATTCCATTAATATATCTGTATTTTTTGTAGTATTCGTCATATTTTTGTTTTTATTTTTTATTTATATAAATTTTATCATATAAAAAATAAATATGCAAAAATATGACTACTTTTTAAATTAACTTGAGTTTTTAATGTTTTTATTTATACTAGATGCAGTTTAGATAGATTAGACCAACAAAAATTATGGCAAAAAAATACGAAAAAAGTTCTGGTTGAATTGTATATCGTAAAAATGGTAATAAGGTTGAAGTACTACTTTTAAAATGGCTAAATTCTAAAAATTGAGAGGTATATGTTATTCCAAAATGACATATAGAAGAAGGTGAAGTTGCTAAGGATACTGCAATTAGAGAAATAAGTGAAGAAGCAGGTTTAGATAAAAAAGATTTAGAAGTTATTAAATTTATTACAAAATTGAATTATACTTTTACAGCATGATATTTAAAAAATAATCCAGTTATAGATAAAGATGTTTATTTATTTTTAGTAAAATATAATTGAACAGCTCTTCCTGTTGTACAAAAAGAAGAGAGATTTGTATGATATGATTGGTTCACATTAGATGAGCTTAAAAAGGTTAAGGTAATGTTTGATATTCATTCTATTATCTGAAGAAACAAAACATTTTTTATATAATAAATAATTAATAAATGATAGAAATTAGTAATAAATCAGGAGTTATTTCTGTTGAAACTAGTACAAAAAGTAAAATTACTTTAGATACTAATACTCTTGAAGTAAAAATTGATGATTTAAATGTAGTACATGCTGGTGAATTTGAAAAATCAGGGATACTACTAGAAGTAAAAGCTTATGCAGATAAATTATTTTATAGTTTTACTGTAGATTCTAAACATTTAGTTATTATAAATGATGATAATTTTGAATTAAAAGAAGAAATATTAACTTTTTTCTGAGATGTAGATGTTTTGATTATTAAATGATCAAAAGAATCAGCTAAAATATTTGAAAGTATAGAAGCTAGAGTAGTAGTTCCTTATGGTGATTGAAAATCTGCTTTTTTAACTACATTATGACAACATATTGAAGAAGTAAAATCATATAAAGTTAAATGAGAATTACCTATTGATAATACTGAATTTGTTAATTTAATATAAAAAAAGAACTTATTAATATAAGTTCTTTTTTTATTTGTCGCTTGGAACTACTAAATCAATTGCAGCAAATGTAGCATCTTTTCATTTAGGAATAATAACAGTAACTGTGTCTCATATATTAGCTTTAAAATGAGTCACTGCAGCAGTTAATAAATCATAAGTTTTTCAATCTGCCACTACTTGATATTTATCTTTTTCTTTTACTACTAATCAAGTAACAAATGTTCTTTCAATAGGAGCTATTTGTTTATATAACATTTTACCATTAGGGTTTATAGTTACTTTTAATTTATCTCATTGAACTAATTTTGATTTTGATGAATAATTAGCAGGTACAGGATATTTATTTCAATCTGCTCAAAGCATTTCTTCTCATGTAAATACTCATTCAACTATTTTTGAATCATCACTTGAGTAAGAATGTAATCAATTTGTTTCTAAATTTATTTCTGTATCAAGGCTTAAGTTATTTTCTTCTAATACATCTTTTAATAATTTTTTAGCACTTTTAATAGATTTTTCAGCAGTTATTATAAAGTCTCTTATTGCAGCAAGTTGTTTTTTATTAGCCATGTTTTTATTTTTATTTTTTAAACTATTTTAATTGTATCAAATATATCATTATTTGTAAACAAAATCATCTTTACAAATATTAAAAATATACACTCATAATATTTAATATTTCAGTATTATAAAATATTGTAATAAAGAATCATAAAGCTAGAAATGGTCAAAATGGAATTTGAGCATTAATAGTAGTTCATTTTTTCTTTATTTTTCAGTATATAACAAATAATATTCAAATAATACTTCATATCATATATGTTATCATTAATGCGGGGAAAATAAGACTAGTTCATAATAATAATCATATCATTATAGCTATTCTAAGATCACCTCATCACATCCATGCTCATCTTGAGATAAGTATTTGTAAGAAGAAAAATATAAATATTGATAATGCTCAAATTATTCAATCAAATATTTGAATACTAGTTAAATCTATTCAAAATATTAATTTATAAATGTATAATAAAGCAATAGATCATAATATTATTAATACATCATATATTTCTTTTAATTCTTTAAGCATTATAATATATAATCATCATATTATAGTTAATGATAATATGATAGATGATAAAGATATTAATAGGCTATTATTCAATATTGTATCAAATGATAATATTCATATTCCTAGTATTATTCAACTAAGCATTATTCAATCATGTATTTCTAAAAATAGTAAATCATAGAAAGTATAAAGAATTGAGATAAATCAAATACTTAACCAAAAAATTAATTTTATTATTTCAAATATATTTAGAGAATATATTTGAGTATAATCTATTAAGAAATATCATATTAAGGTAAATAATAATCAAGTAGATAACTCTAATAAAGGATATATATTACTTATTTTTTCTTTACAATAATGACACTTTCATAAATTTTTAATCCATGAAAATATAGGAATTAACTCTAATGCTTCTAGAACATTATTACATTTAGGACAGTGACTTCTTCAATTTAATATTCATTTTTCACCAGATTTAAGTCTATATATAAGTACTGAAGCAAAACTTCAAAATAATGTACCAAATATAAATAGGCTTAAATAAAAGAAATTTTCCATTTTTATATGATTAATTTATTAATTAGTTTTATTATATATAAAAGTAATTTTTGAGGAAATAAAAAAGTATTAAAATATATTTGACATTATTTTATATGATTGTATAGTATGAAAGTTGTATTTTTATTATGGATATATATTTTGAAGTATTAAATGTGCTTGCAAGTTAGATATGCTCTGTTAAATAGAGAGTATAATTAATTTGTTAGTAACAAGATATTTCAAAATAAAGGATTCCTAATGAGAATTACAACAAAAATTATTGCAGCTATTGTTGCAATGGGATTATTAACTACTGGTGCTAGCGCAAAAGACCTGCTTTCAGGAATTACTCTGAAGTCTGATAGTAAAGAGGTTATTAAAACAGCCGACTATGAAGCAGCGTTGCAAACAGTTACTTCTAGTATCGAAACTGCAAATGTGAATGCTAAAAAACTTGTAAAGATTTCAAGTCAATATAATGCAACGACACAGGTTCCGGTACTTAAAGGCATTCGAAAAGATGCAAATGAAATTATCAGAAGCGTGAATCAAATCATTGCTTCTACAGATAATACAAATCCTGCAATCGTCTCACAGGTAAACAAAAACACAGGTTATCTTGGACTTTCTACGAGACCAAACTACAATCTTACAGTAGCTGATATCAAGGCAGCTGAAGCAAATGTAGCTGAACTTAGAGCAAAAGGTATGAAAAATGCTAATGCTTTTAGAAAAATTGCTGTTCAAACTGAAAATGGACGAGAGTATTTCTCTTATGTAAAAGGGTATTTGAAAGAAAAAAGTAACAAGAAAGAAAGATTTTATCTTGTACTTGAAAAAAATCTTGATGGTACTACAAACTTTGGTCTTATCAGAAATGAAAACGGTGATACATCTGCTAAGCTTCTATGGGAGCCTGGTGTATATAAAAACATTGTAGGTAAATTGGATTACTATAATGTTGATCCATCTGAAATTAAAAGAATCGTAGGATATGCTACTTATCGCGCTTACATCAAAAGAATGGCAGCAAAATATAGTGCACTTGCGAAATAAACTATGTTGAATAAAAATCCAGTTTGTGATTTTTATTTATATAAATAGGCCTCTAGTAAAACTAGGGGCTTTAATTTTGTTTTAAAAACGAGATTTACAATATTTTTTATATTTGTCTAGTTATTATATTTGTATTTTTTATTTTATATATGTTATTATTTATTGGTAAATAGCTTTTTGCTAAAAACAAAAACAAAAATAAAATTATTTTTTAACATATATAGATATGTTTACTATTATTACAAATTACAAAAGATTTTTTTTGGGGATTATTAAGAAAGAATTTGCTCCAGATGCTCCATGAACTGTTTCTGATTGAAATTATTTAGAGTCAAATGGTACTAATATGGATGATTTAGTAGCTAAAATTTTGTCTGATGAAAAAATAGATTGAGCAGATAAAGATTATTTAAATAAGCTAACTGAGCAATTAAAAAATGATAAGCAAGATATATATAAAGAAACTAAAGAAAGTGTTAGAAATGTAATGAAAGGTGTTTTAGAAGATGTATTAGAAAATGGATATACAGTTGAAGATGAAGCATCATTAGAATCATTAAAAAGAATGATGGAAATATCAGGTATGGATATACCTGTTGATAATTTAGTATGAAAAGCTATCACTAAAGATAAAGATAGTGATACTATATTTGTATATGGTACATTTTGATATGTTAATCAAGCAGTTGCTAAAATAGTAAAAAATGAAGAATGAGTATATGAATATGTTAGATATAATCATTGAACAAGTACATTTAATACTACAATGAATGATAATACTTTTGAATCTTATCAAAGAGCTGCTGCTGTTCATGTAAGTGCTAATGAAGATAAAGCTAATATAGATAAGCAAATGGATGCTAAAAGAGCTCAAGAAATTATAGATGCACAAGAATTAGAAAAAGCACTTAATAATTTATCTTTAATAGAAGATAATATTAAAGAATTTTTAAGTTTAAATTCTAAAAAATTAGATAAATATAATATTAGTTTTACTTCACTTACTACTAATCCTGAATTAGATAAAAATAATAAAATTCAAGTAGAAGCTGAAACAACAAGATTAGGTCAAGCATTAGATAGTATTACTAGAAAATTAGATTTAGCTATTACTTCTGAAGAATCTAGATTAGAAAGTGAAGGTCAAATAGAATCTAAAGAACAAATTGCTTGGAATAGAGCTGAATTTACTGAAGAATGAATTAAATTAATACAAGAAAAATTAGGATTTACTTGAGATGATATTGATTGAAAATTTTGACCAAAAACTTTAGAAAAAGTAAAGGAAATTTCATCTGATTGAAAGGTTTGATTATGAGTTCTTAAAAAATTATGATTAGTAGATGAAAATAATAATGCTATTTGAGGATTAACTAAATCTGCATTTAAGCCATGACAATTAGAAAAAGGTAATTCTTCTAAGATTATTTTTAATGAAAAAGAGGTAAAAACTCAAAGAGTCAAAAAATGACCTGAAGTGAAAGAGACATCAACTTATGAAGAAATAAAAAGATGGTTTAAAGAGGTTTTTTCTAGTGAAGAAGAGGTTACATCATTTATAGGTATAAATGGTGAAAAAATCGATATTGTATTTAATGATGGAGTAGATACTTTATCTTTAGATACTCCATATTTTGATTGAATTAATGATTATGACTTAAAAAATATTCCTTCAAATATTAATTCTGTTGAAGAAGCTAAAAAATATTTAAAAGAAAATATTATCAATACTTTTAAGGAAGAATATGATAAAAAAGTTTTAGATAGAGCTATTCAATGAGTTACAGAAGTTTCAGAAACAAGTAGTTCTTATGTTGTTTGAAATTTTAAACATAAATGAGAACAATTAACTGTTAAATTATCTAATGATATAGATAGCTCATCTGTTATTACATGAGGAGAACCAAAAATTAATGGTTATTATGTAGAGGTAGATACATTAGTATGAGATTGAATTTCAGATTCTGATACTAAAGTGAAAATAGAATGAGAATTAAATAATGATAATATTAGTAAGGCTGTTGAAAAAGCTAAAAACAAATATATTAATAAGTTTAATGAAATTAAAAAGGAAGATAATAAAGGTTATTTAGACTTAGGAATTAATGATTCGCAGGCAGAAAGTTTAAGAAAAAATGGATTAGACCCAGATGATATAACTAAGATTTCTGAATGAAAATATGAATTAGATATTGATGGTACTGATAATGGTTATTTAATAATAGATTGAAATAAAATAACTGATGAAAAATGATATTTAGAAATAGATATGAATCCATCAATAAAGACTCAGAATATAGTAGAAGTAGTAAGACTTATGAAGGTTATATATAATGAAACTAGAACAGAATATAATGTTGAAGAGTGAGAAAGTAAAATGAATAATAAATGAGTATTAATTCAAAAATATCTAGAATTATCTAAACCTATTAAATCTATTGAAGACTTAGCAATAGTAGAAGATCCTGCTAAAATGCAAGCATTTATAAATGAAAAAGAAACTGATAAGAAAGATTGGAAAAAATCAAAAGAAGAATTTGATGCTGTAGATATTTGAGAAACTTCTTTTGATAAAGAAATAGAAGCTAGATGACTAGAAGATTTAGGTTTATCAGAAGATGATATGAAAATATTAAAAAAAGCTGAATGAGTACATATTGATTTATCTGATATTGAAAAACAAGATGATTGAAGCTATTTAATTGATATAGATGGTTCTATGAATTTGGTAGTTAAAAAAACAGATAATTGATATCATTTTACATCAGATTCATGAGATTTTATTTTTACTGATGAAACAGTTGATAATATAAAAGATGCAATTATTTCATGAACTGAACAATTAAATAATTATAAAAAGAGTCATCAAAAAGAAACTTCTTATGATCCTACATATGTTACTAGAGAAAGGTAGAATATATATTCTATCTTTTTTTTGCATAAAAATTAAATAATATTAAAATAAATAAAAATATTTTTTAAAATTATTTAGGTGAAATTAATATTACAAAATCTTATAAAAGTTTTAACTAAGCAAAGCTCTTTAATAGTTACAATTGTTTCAATATTATCTATCTGAACATTATTTTTGTATTTTAAGAATACAGAGTTAATTATATGAAATTTATGATTAACTTTTTATGTAATAGAGCTTATTTTAGATATATTAGTAGCTATTTTATTTTGATTATTTGTATGATCAACTGTTTATAAAATAATGTATTTTGCATGACCTACTAAAAAAACTATGTGAGTATGATCTATAGCATCATTTTTTTGAATATTAGTGTCTGGTTGTCCTAGTTGTAGTATTACTTTAGCTTCATATTTAGGTCTAGCATCAATTTTATCAGTATTTCCTTATCACTGAATAGAATTAAAAGTATTATCGTTTATAATGCTTTTATATGTTGTTTATGATACACTTAAGACTTTAGAAATTTGTAATATAAAAAAGAAATAAAAAAAGAAGCATTTGCTTCTTTTTTTATTTACTTACTTTTAAATTTATTTCTTTTTCTTCTTCTTTTTTTTCTTTTAATTTCTTAGAACTACTACTAAATATTGATAATATTTTTTTAAACAATAAATATATATCAAATATTAATGGTATTTTATATGCAAGTTTGTAGTTTACAAATCATATTCAGAATAAAATAGGTATTATTAATAATATATCAAGATTTGTATTAAAATATCAAGTAAAAGAAAGTCATATACTAATTATAAAAAGTAGAGTTATAATTAGTCCATT
>Ga0256843_1000891_pt1 | contig 24552 bp, 21 predicted proteins | sample AlvinellametaG_FD_191572 | JGI IMG/M metagenome (GOLD analysis project Ga0256843, IMG submission 191572) | Pompeii worm associated microbial communities from hydrothermal vent at the East Pacific Rise, Pacific Ocean - Alvinella | ecosystem: Host-associated > Annelida > Integument > Unclassified ... | reverse complement strand
AAAGGTTGGGACGACGACCTTCGGTATAGGAGATGTAAGACCTTTAATAAAAGGCAATCTCCGTTTTAAAACCAGAATCCCCTTGATTTATCAATGGGGAGTTCGTCAAAGAAAAGAGGAATGTTTTTATATATAAGGAAGAGGAAGAAATAGAATAGGATTGATAAAAAGAGCAGAGAAAAAGTCTGCTCCTTAATTTTCTGATTTTTTAAGTTTTAAAATCCAATCTCATCCAACTCTTTAAACTTAAATCCTTCAATAATTAACTCAATACTATCTTGTCCTGACCTCCTAACCAAAACCATTGAACCATACTCCATAATATCGATATAGTTTTCAAATTTATTGTCGAGTACGACAAAATCTACCCAACCAGTTCTATTAAAAGCCTCTTCAAAACTCTCTACAAAATCCAAACTTTTTATTACTCCATCATCAAACTCTACCAAAGCCCAAAACTTTGCCATACTCCTTGGAGAGATTTTTGATTCTACTCCTCCATTATTATCTACTGGAATCGTTATTAACATTTTGCCCCTTTTAAAATATCCTCTGATAACTTAAGTTCATTATTATTCATCACTCCAATTCCACTATCTAAAACACCTTTTGCTATCTCTTTTGCTTCTTCAAGAGAGTGCATTTTACAGCTTCCACATTGATAGATATTTAATTCTGGAATATCATCTTCTGAGGCGACATCTAACACATCTCTCATTGATTTTTCCCAAGCACTTTTGACCTCATCACTACTAGGAGTTCCCAAAAGACTCATATAAAATCCTGTTCTACAACCCATCGGAGAGATATCGATAATCTCAACGCTATCACTATTTAGATGTTCTCTCATAAAACCAGCAAAAAGATGCTCAAGTGTGTGAAGACCTTTTTCTCCCATAATCTCTTGGTTTGGTTTGCAAAATCTTAAATCAAATACTGTAATAATATCTCCAGAAGGTGTAGACATACTCTTTGCTACTCTTACGGCTGGAGCTACCATTTTAGTATGATCTACCATAAAACTATCAAGCATAGGCATAGATTAATTCCTTTTTTGATTTTTTCTATTATATCGTGACTCTTGTTTAAAAAAGTCCAAAAAGATATTAGCAAAAAATCTCTATTTTTTTATTCTGATAAAACTAAGATGAAATCTACCAATATAAAGCCTTTTAAGTGGCTATAGATTCAAAAGCTACTTTTCAACTTTTACAGTTAAAATATATAACAAAATATTTGGGAGCTGTTTTGATGGAAAAATTTTTAGAAGTAGCAAAAAATTCTGCAAAAATTATTGCCACACTAGATGGTGCTAAAAAAACTTCAATCTTAAATCAGATGGCAGATGAACTTATCAAAAATATGGATACAATAATATCTGCCAATAAAAATGATATGGATTTAGCACAAAAGAGTAACCTCTCTAGCGCTCTAAAAGATAGATTACTATTAAATGAGAGTAGAATTGAAGCGATGGCAAAATCTCTAAGAGAGATAGCATCTTTAAAAGAGCCAGTTGGAAAAGTTCTGAGTGGCTGGAGAAATGAGGCAAATTTAAGAATAGAAAAAGTCTCTGTACCAATTGGGGTGGTCGGTGTAATTTATGAGTCTCGTCCAAATGTAACAGCTGATGTTGGAGCTTTATGTTTTAAAAGTGGAAATGTAGCAATTCTAAAAGGTGGTAAAGAGGCAGAACACTCAAATCAAGCAATTGCAAATATTTTACAGAGTGTCTTAGAGCAAAACTCTTTAGCAAAGGAGATAATCTCATTGCTTCCTGATAGTTCAAGAGAAGGAGTAGCTTACCTCATCACCCAAGATAAATATGTAGATTTAATCGTCCCTCGTGGTGGTGAAGCTTTGATCAGATTTGTGTCCCAAAATGCAACTGTACCAGTAGTCAAGCATGACAAAGGACTTTGCCATACCTACATCCATAAAAATGCTGACATTCAAAAAGCCATCAAAATTTCAATAAATGCTAAATGTGACCGTCCAGGAGTATGCAATGCGATGGAAACAATGCTAGTAGATGAAGCAATAGCCACTCAATTTTTGCCAAAAGTCTATGAAGCTTTTAGAGCTGAAGGTACAGAGCTAAGAGCTGATAGTAAAGCTTTGGAGATTATTGATGCAAAACTAGCTAGTGATGAGGATTGGGATGAAGAGTATTTAGCAAATATTTTGTCGATTAAGATAGTAAAAGATGAAGATGAAGCAATAGCTCATATCTCAAAATTTGGTTCTGGTCACTCAGAAGCGATAATTACAGAAAATTACACAGTAGCAGAAAAGTTTCTCGATGAAGTAGATGCAGCTTGTGTCTATGTAAACGCTTCGACTAGATTTACAGATGGTGGAGCTTTTGGATTTGGAGCAGAAGTAGGAATCTCTACAAATAAACTACACGCAAGAGGTCCAATGGGAATTGATGAGTTAACAACTTACAAGTATAAGATTTATGGTAGTGGACAAGTCAGATAAAGAGCTTGTCTTAGATATCCAAAGTATCACATTTTGGTATCAAAAAGATAAGCCAATTTATGAAGATTTTTCACTCCAGCTTCACAGAGGTGAGTGTATTGGTATCGTAGGAGCTAGTGGTAGTGGAAAATCGACACTTTTTGAGCTAATAGCAAACAATCTAAACCCAAAAAATGGTAAAATAGAACATAAAAATATCGGTTGGGTTTTCCAAGACCCTTACAGCTCATTTCATCCATCATATAAAATTTTAGAGCAGATTAATGATGTCAGTGGTAAAAGTATAGAGGAGCTTGGATTTAATTTGGCTAGATTAAATCTCAAAGAGGAGTTGCTTTTTAAGCTTCCTCATCAACTCTCAGGTGGAGAGCTTCAACGCTGTAGTATTTTACGAGCGCTTAGTATGGAACCTGATATTTTACTATGTGATGAAGCCACGAGTGCTTTAGATAATATCACTGCTTTGAATACTATGAAGCTTTTAATTGGACTTTTAGATAGTGTTGGAATTTTATTAATTACTCACGATTTAGACTTGGCAAAGTGGGCGTGTGATTATATTATAAAAATAGATGAGAAGAGATATGATTAGAACTATTTTTTTACTTCTTTTGGGTATAGCTTTTTTGAATGGAGAGATTCCAAAAACTCAAAAGGAGAGTAGAGTTTCTATCCCTAAAATTACTAAAGAGCTAAAAATATCAGTAGAGGGTCTAAAGTCGATTGAACCAAAAACTTTTCTAGAGGCAATTGGAGCTCAAAAAGATGGCTTTTGGATTTTTGGAGGAGATGAATATATAATTAATAGTTCACTTCTTAGCTCATTAAAAAGTAATGTCAGAGGCTATTTAAATAGCAAGGGATTTTATGATAGTAAATTTGATATCAAAAGATTAGTCGACAGAGTAATAATAACTATATATGAAAAAAAACCTGTCATTATCAAAAATATAGAGATAAAAAGTGACTATCCAATCAAAGATATCGTACATTTTAAAAAGGGTGATAGATTTGATTCAGAGGAGTTTGTTGAAATCAAAAAAGCTATAAAAAGGGCACTTTTGAGGGAGGGATACTGCAGTTATAATCTATCTACAAAAGCTTTTGTAGATTTGGATAAAAAAGAAGCATCTCTAAAGTATCAATTGAGAAAAGGTTCTCACTGTAGATTTGGAGAGACAAAAGTAGTTCAACTTCCAGAGAGCATCAAACCAGATGTAATTTACTCTAGACTTCGCTATAGAGAAGGTGAAATTTTTCAATCAGAAAAGATTAATGAGACCTACGCTTCACTAAATGAGCTTGGATGTTTTTCAAATATCACAATCAACACTGATAAAAAAAAATCAAATAATGTCCTACCTGAAATCTCTGCCGAACTTTCCCCAACACTTAATCGTACAACTCTATCGCTAGGTTATGATACAGAAGTTGGTTTTAGGGTCAAAGGAGAATATAATCGCTTCAATTTCTTAGGTGGTGCAAGAAAACTTGGAATCAGTGCTGAATACTCAAGCTCCCTAAAAAAAATTCAAACTACACTTCTTAATCCTGCACTTTTTGAGTTTGGAGGACTATACTTTGACCTTAGAGCAAAAGGTGGCTACAAAGAGGAGGAGTTTGAATCTTATGATGAACACAAAAGTTATTTTGACATAAGACTAAATCACTTCTCTGATAATTTGAGCTTTGATTTGGGACTGGGAATAGAAAATATAGATATCAAATTAAGAGATGATGACCCAAGTATTATTGGTGGAAACTTTGCTCTGACTTATCCTTACATAAATATTGTCTATGACAATCGAGACTCTAGGCTAGACCCAAGAAACGGTGTGTATTTAGCTAGCTATTTGGAGTATGGATTACCTATTGATTCTGATAGTTCAAACTACTACAAAATTTTGACAGAAGCTAGATATATTAAGAGTTTTGATGAGTTGACTTTTGCAGTCGTTGGAAAATTTGGTGTTATTGATGAGATTGGGGGAGGTTCTCTTCCAGCTTCTAAGCTCTTCTACGCTGGTGGCTCCTACAGCAATAGAGCTTATGGAAATAATGCTATTGGAATTACCACATCCAAAACAGATAGTAAAAGCCTTGGAGGGCATACTTGGCTCAATCTATCAATGGAAATGGATTTCCCCGTATACAAAGAGATAAGAGGTGCTATATTTTATGATACCACTATGATTAGCAGTGGTAGCTACGACTTTACAGGAGAATATATCGGCTCTGCAGGTATTGGTCTAAGATATAATACTCCAATGGGACCAATTAAGTTGGATTTTGGGATGAATATCGATGATCCAACAATAAATAGAGTATCGGTTCAAATTGGACAATCGTTTTGAGAAAGTTACTTTATGGTCTACTTTTTATCTTAACTAGTTTAAGTGTGATTTATCTTCTGATAAACTCCACATATTTTATAGATTCTATCTCCAAAAAATATCTGCCTAAATACAACATCTACTATGAGAGTATTTCTGGAAACCCTCTTAGTGGAATTACTATCAATAATATTAAATTTAAGGATAAGCCACTAGCTAAAACTCTAGCAATCTCTATCAATCCTTATAAACTATTAAATAATACTTTTTCAGTCTCTAAGCTTCACTTTTTAGGAGTCAATCCAGATACACTTGAGGAGATGGCAAAAGAGTTTATGGATAATAATAACTCACAAGATGACTCAAGTAAACCTCTACCAGTAGCTCTTGAGCTTCAAGATATCAAATTTACTGTAGCTCCTTTCAAGAAGTTTGGAGTCGATATTAATGAAGGAATTCTTGGTATTAAATATGTCCGTCTAAACGGCAGAAGTGTGGAGGTAGGAGATATCTCTCAGAGTGCAAAGAGTTCTATTGCTAATCTATTTTTGAGTGGCTCTTACAGCAATGGAGTAGTTCACCTCAAAAAAATGACAATAAAATCTCTTGATATATCCAAAGTTTTGGCACTCACAAAGAGTAATAAGAGTAAAAATTCCAAAACAAAAGAGAGTAAAAAAGATAAAAAGAATGATTCTAACTCTACAGCTCTTAAAGGTATAATTATCGACTCATTCTCAATCTCCACAAAACTTTTTAAATATCAAAAGCTTCTACTAAATTCAGCTGTCGTAGCAGGGGGAAATCTCAAAGTAGATCTTATTAAAAAAAAGCTCTTGTCAGCTAGAGTAGCTTCTATAATCTCTACAAATTTAGCAAAAATTAAATTTGCAAGTAAAATTGGTGGTAATAGTATAAGCTTTGATAAAATCTCTATTGAATCTTTGGATATAAATAAGAGTATTGGATTTATTCAATCTCAAAAGGAGAACAAATCATTAACTAAAAAACCTAAAATCCCAGCAAAAAAAACAGAATCAAAAAATCCATTTTTGCCATCAAAAATCTATATAAAAAAGTTGAGACTTTCATCAAAAAGTTATGCAGTAGATAAGCTAAAAATCAAAAATATCGATATTCTTGGAGAGAATATCTTACTAAATGAGTTTTCTCCAAATAGTGGTAAACTGCTACTAGAATTAGAGTCTAATCTAGCTTATGCTAAACTTAAATCAAAAATAGACAAAGAGACCTTGATAATTTATAATAGTCTAATAAAAATTAAACAAGGTTTAATAAAAGCGTATAAACTACCAATCAATCACAAAGCTCTCTCAGCAATTGTCCTTAAAGGTAAGCTCTCAAAAAGCAAAGTAAAAATTTATGGAGGCTTAAAAGCTAGAAATCTCCTAAAAGATAAAGATGCTCCAAAAATTGATATAAAAGGTATCGTCTTTGCTGTTGAAGGGGATTTAAAGAGCAATAAAGGTTTTGTGGTTAAAACAAAGTCAAAAGTAAATATAAAACCATTTACCACCTTGAATATCAGCTCCTTGTTTAATTCAAAGAGTAAAAAATTTAGGATAAAAGCTATAGCTCCAAAAGTGACACTAAAAGATAAAAAGATTTCAAAAATGCTCTCAAAGGTGACTATTTTTGCAAAAGGTAGCGATAAGTTGCTAAGAGCTGATATTAGTAGTGGTCTTTTTAATGCCAAAATATTGAGTAATGATTTCAAAAAAGCAAAAGTCTCTATAAAAAATAGTAAAAAAATCTATTTAAAGAATTTTGTGGATTTGCCAAAAGAGCTTTCAAAAGCTTATTTAAGATTTAATATTAACTCTAGCATAAATTTTAAAAAACCTACCCCTTTGAATGCTAATGTCAAACTATTATCAAATCTAGTAGACTTTAAAGGGAAAGTAAAGTACAATAAATCTGTTTTGTTAGATGGGATAATAAAAGTTCCTAAAAATACTATTATTAACCGTTTGGATAAAAATATTAAAATTTACTCTCTTAATAATCTAAAATTATCAGTCAGGCAAAAGAATAAAACACTATCTCTCAAAGCAAAAAACTCTCTTTTAGACTTAACCCTCAACAAAAACGGTAATAAGAGTGCTATTAGACTTCTTTTTGGTGCTTCTAAAATCTCTTTAGCTGGTAATTTTGAAAAGAGGTTAACTGGAAAAATTCATATAGCTTCTATTAGCAATTTTGTTAATGATTTATCCAAATTTTATAAGATAGAGCCTCCCAAAATAGCCGGTGGATTAGATTTGGGATTAAAAGTTGATAAACTTAAAGATGTAGAGCTTACAATTGCTTCTAAAAAGCTGAAAATAAAAGGGGATGATGGTAAAAGTAAGTTTATAAAGAATTTAAGGGCAAAAGTAACAAAAAAAGGTGATGAGGTGATTCTTAAGGAGTACTCATTGGAGTTTGAAAAGATAAAAATATATGCTAAAAAAAGCTCAAAAATAGCTCTAAAAAAGGATAATATTGCTCTAAATGAGTTTTGGGTCAACGACTCTTTAAAGCTTACTGGCAACTACTCACCTAAAAAAAAGAGAGGAAAGTTTAAAGCAAAAGCAAATTCATTTAAGATTGATAGTCAAATATTCAAAGGAAAGGTAGCAACAGATGTAAAAGTATCGATTCTTGACAAGCGAATCAATGTCGATGGCAAAGTAATACTGCTTGGTGGTGTAATAAAATATAAAATTGAAAAAAAGAGATATGTAACAGATTCTGATATTGTAATTGTCAATAAAAATAAGAAAAAATCCTCAGATGATAATCTAAAACTCTACCTGTTGGTCAAAACTAAAACCCCTCTAATCTTTAAAAATAAAGATATGAGAATAAAACTATCCCCAAATCTAGTAGTCTCAAAAGACTATAAAAAAGAGTTGAAACTTCTTGGTTCTGTGAAACTTTTAAAAGGTGGATACTATAAATTTGAGAATAAAAAATTTGTTTTAGAAGATAGTGCTATAAATTTTACAGGTCCTAGTTCAAATCCACAATTAAATATTCATGTAGTATTAAGAAGATACAATAAAGTAATAAAAATATATATCGCAGGAAAAGCTAGTGAACCATCTTTAAATTTTACAAGCTCTCCTCCAATGAGTAGGGAACAGATTCTAGCATATATTCTTTTTGATGATGAAAATGCTATGGATAGTTCAAATATGATGTCAGCTCTTGGTGGAGCTTTGGCGAAATCTGTTTTGAAAAATATGGGAATAAAAATAGACTCAATGATAATAAAATCAAATGGTTTTGAGGTTGGAAAAAAAATATCTAAGAAAGTAACTATTGTTTATGACCAGTCAGATGAACCAAGAGCAATTTTGAGAATCGAACACTCTCATAAGTTTGAAACTGATATAAGTGTGGGAGAAAAATCACAAAGTGTAGATATAACTTATAAAAAAGAGTTCTAAAACTTCAGAAAATATAGTTTTTTTTGCTATGATTATAAAATAATAAAAAATAAAAAAAGGAAAAGTCATGTCTTTATTAGAAAAAGCAAAACAGTTAGTAAAAGAGAAAGAGATTAAAAGTTTATCACCAATTGAGCAGTTGATAAAAGACCCAGAGGTAAAAAAGACTGCTAGATATTTAGCAAAGCATTTCCCTATCACTGAAGCGATAGATAAATTAAATCTTTTACTAGAGCAGGAAGGAAAACTTCCAAGAAGAAAAAATGGAAAAATTATAAAAATCAATTACCCAAGATTTAAAGAGCTTATGCCAAAACCAAGAGCCAAAAAAAGAGATGAAAATAAAGAGGAGAGTAACTCTGCAGAAGAGTCTACAAATTAACCTCTACTATTTAATTTCCAAGAGATTCTTATCCACAAGGGAGAGTAAGATAGCTTCTCCTGTGGAAGGTTCTACTCTAAAAAGACCATACTCCGCTTTTTGAAATTTTTTGCCTTTTCCCTCTTCAAAAAAATATGAGTCTGTAGAGAGTTTGATTCTATATCTCTCAAGTCGATAACTAATTAATACCTCATCATCTCTTAGTGATTTGTTACCTTTGTAGATTGCTTTAAATGTTCCTATATTTTTATTATTTAGGCTAAGTATTGCTAGACCTCTTTTTTGTAGGACAGAACTATTTTTATACCTTTTTAGTTCATCTAAAATATTGTTTGCCACCTCAAATCGTAACACCATATAATCTCCTTGCATTAGTGAACGAGGGTCAACAGGAGCAAGCTTTAAATAGATGCTTTTACCATTTTTAATTATAGATTCTTTGTGAAAGATTAAGTAGTTTGTCACCCCAAAAACCACAATAAGCCCAAAAAGTACCAAATATTTTGAAAACTCTTGAATATTTTTCATCTTTTCTCTCCTTCATAAAATCTGCTAATTAAAATACCAATAAAAATTAGTATCAATCCACTACCCATCATCAAAAATGATTTTTGTGTAAGTGTAATTTCTAGATTGTAGTACCAGATTGAGATTGAGACAATCATACCCAATACTCCAATGATAAAAAGTCTAGAAATAGCAAAGAAAAAGCCAATAATAAAAAGGATAAAAAAAACTCCAAACCCTTTAATCCAAATTGATAATAAAATCAAAGGAAAAAAAGCGAAAATGATAAAAAAACTCTCTTTTTTGGAGAGTCTACTCTCAAATTGAGTCAAATAGATAATAGTAATTAGTGAAATTATAGCTTCTAAAAAATATATATTGCTCTTGGTTTTAAGGTAGTGTGAAAATGACAAGAAGATTAATGATAAAGTCACTCCATAAACTGGAGCTTCAAATCTTTTGGAGTCTACTAATATTTTAATCAAAACAAGAAATATAATTAAAATAAGAGCTAAAGAGATATCTCCAAGTGATATAGATTTCAAAAAAGAGTCAAAAGAGATTGTAGCTATTATTGAAGCATAGATTTGAGAACTTTGATTTTTGAAAATATATATGTAAGCTATCTCTATCAAAACTATTAAAAGATTTAGATTGTTTGGGTCAAAAGGTTTAAGAAAACCAACAATACCAAAAAACATAAGCGTTTGAGAAGCAATCAATATAGCATCAAAAAAGTAGTTTTCCTCTTTTGAATCTTTTGATAATAAGTAGACAATCAAAGCCAAAATAGAGGCAAATATCACCATACCACTAGGTTTTTTAAAGAGAATCTCATTTAATAATCCAACAATAAAACCGATAATAAATATAGCACTAATGAAGCTTAGAATAAAACTTACTCCTGACTTGATGTAATCTTTATCTTTTTGGACAATTAAGTCAGGATAAATTTTTCTAATTTTTGAGTGAATTTCATCTCTTTTGCAAAACATTATTTTATCCTTTCACTGTTTCTTAGAGTTTTGAGCCACTCTATCGTGACAAATGCTAAAAATATGCTGAAAATACTCATGAAGAAGAAAAGGAGTAGATAGTCAATTCCTCTAATCCTAAAAAGCCAGCGAGCAACCATAATTAAGATTGTAATATTTAAACTAAGGACCGAAATCAATACAATGTAGATATCTTTGTAGAGGAAGTAGTAAATAGCCCCAGCCAAAACTATAAAATAGAGTGCATAAAATGGGTAATGATGAGAAAAAATTGTATCCAACTCCCCTAGACTCACAGCTATAATTACAATCGTAGCCAAAAATCTAGATAAGATTTTAGTAGGATAAGATTTGAGTAGATTCAAAATCTCAAAAATGGCTAAAAGTATAATATTCCAAAGAGTAATAATATCAAGAGAGAGGCGATTAATAGCAAAGATATGAAAAGATGTATTGACAAATAAAAATATAGCAACATTTGAGACTATTATCCAAAGAATCCAAAGAGGTTCAAAATACCCTGCTACAACCCAAAAAATACCTAGCATAGCCCAGTAAAAAAATAGCTCCCAACTATTAGCATCACTCTGATAGACTTGACCAATTAGAGCCAAAAGACCACCAAGTAAAATAAAAGCAACCATTAGAGATATTTTTCCAAAAAGTCTCTCTTTATTTTTAAACCATAGCAAAATAGAGATCAAAATTATCCCTTCTACTAGAAAAAACTTGAAAAATTTTCCAAGATTCTCCCAGTTAGAAGCGATAAAAAATATCATTCCAGAGGCAAATAAAAAGCCACCAAAAAATAGAGAAATAACTTCTAAAAAACTAAACCACTCAAGAGCTTCGGGTAAGATGCCAAAAATCTTTAGAACCTCTTTTTTATAGTGATTACCATCAAACTTCTTTAGCTCATTTTGGATACAAAATCTCTCAAATAGCCAATCTACCATCCAATCTCCTTTTTTGCTTTTTAGGAGTCTATCATAATAAATAGCAAATTGTCAAGTGATACTTTTCGTTTTTTAATGGTTGCATTAAAGGCTCTAGCCTTTTCTACTCTTCATTTTTTATGCTCTTTTAGCTCTTTTGCTATAATCTCCAAAAAAGGAGGCTAAAATGTGCAATATCACAGCTTTCATCAAGCCTTTTACCAACTTTCGTCGTAAAGTGTCCTCGGCTTTCTCAAAGAGAGTGCTAAAGTACAAGAGCCGTAGAGATATAAGGCGATAAAAGATTTTCGGAAGTTTATCTCCCTTGAAAATCTTTTGTAATTATTGTATAACAAGTAAAAGGTTGGGACGACGACCTTTGGCATAGGAGATGTAAGACCTTTAATAAAAGGCAATCTCCGTTTTAAAGCTAGAATCTCCTTGATTTATCAATGGGGAGTTCGTCAATATACCGATACTAGCAGAAACCACTTTATCATGGAGCTTTGGCGAAGTAGACAAAAATATTTCAAAGATAGAAGCATCTACTACACCACTTTCCCAATCCAAGAGCAGGCAAAAAGGGGAGATTGGGATTATCGCTTGAATCGAGTCTACTTTAAAAGAGTCTGCCAAGGAGGAGGGAAGAGCTGAAGGAAAAAAGAGAAAAGCCTTAGAGATTGTAAAAAGTTTGCTTGATATTTTAGATGTCAAAACAATTGCCAAAAAGATAGGTTTAGGCGAAGAGGAGATAAAAAAGTTAAAGTAGCCCAAAGCTTTAAGCATCTTGGAGATTAGGCTTTGAGTTTTATTTTTTTATATCTATATTTTTTGTCATTTGGTCAAAAATAGAAGTCACTCTATTTTTACCATTTTTCTTGGAGATGTAAGTATATCTATCAATCCTATTAAATAGAGAAATACTATCTTTATCTCCATTAATTACTCCTACACCTACACTAATTGTTACCTTTAAATCTCTATCAAATGGCTTATCTTCCACAGTTTTACGAATTTTTTTAGCAAATTCTAAGACACCTTTTTCATTATCACTCAAGACAAGAATAGCAAACTCTTCTCCACCTATTCTAAAGAAAAGATCACTCTTTCTCATATGTTTTTGAATTCTAGCACTCAACTCTATCAAAATTATATCACCTCTTCTATGTCCATAGTTATCATTTATCTTTTTGAAATTGTCAATATCAAATATTATCAAGCCAAATCTTCTACCATATCTCTCATATTGATAAAAATACTCATCTAATTTTTCATTAAAGACCCGTCTATTTAGACAACCTGTCATATTATCAATCGATGCTAAAGATTCAAGCTCTTTATTTCTTCTATTTAGCTTTTCTCTATATTTTTCTAGAGTAAGAGTTAAAATCTCAAACTCTTTGACCTTTATACCTCTTGTATCTATTGGCTGAGTACCATTTAAGGCTTTGATAACTCTATAAATATTATCTATGACCAGAGATTTAATTACACTCATGATTCCTACTACAAGAAGTAAACTAAGTACAATCATTATCCAGAGTCTGGAAGATTCCTTGTGATAGGTTACAACAAACCTGCCAAGATCATATTTAACCTTTAGAATAACAAGATCATTTCTCTTTGGATTTAATGTGATATTTAAAATAGTATAAAGAGTAGCCGTCTTCAATCCAAGATCTACACTATATTTAGGGTTTTTTATCTCTTTTATTATTGAGCTTAGGTTGGAATCTTTAAGTTTTAAATCTCTTGATATATTTTTAATTAACGAATTGTGGTTTAGGAGCTTTGTAGATTGGTCAAATACAGCTCTTACTTTATCTTTAGAGAGAATATACATATCTACTGAATAAATATCTTCGAAATTATCAATAAAAGCTTTCATCTCCTTCTTGAGGGATGGTACAAAGTTATAGTTGTGAGAAATTTGGATAAAGAAATCTCTGCTTTTAGATTCAGTAAATAGATAACGCCTAAAATCATTGGAGATAATACTATAAGCTGGGGCAGAGATTTCAATATTTAAACCTCCGCTACTTAATCTATCAAAAGTATTATTCTTCAGAATATCATAAATATTATCCCTATTTATATTTTTTAAGGATGTCCTATAAATTTGACGTTCTTTGTCAAAAAGGTATACATCATAACTGCCAAATACACTCTCTTTATTTAAGAGTTTTACAATAGGCTCTAAATCATCATAAACATCATCAAAATACTCTTGAACCTCTTTTAATCTTTCAATGTCAATATTAATGGTTTTATTAAAGACATCATAAATCCTAGAGAAGTGATTTGAGATTATCTCTCTTACTCCTAAAACTCCCATTTGAACATGATTATCTATCTCTTTATAAAAATTTTTATTCGTTGTGTAACTCTCTTCCATTGCAATAAAAATTACAAATGAAATCGATATTACACTCAAAGAGGTGATAATATTAAAAAGAGATAAACGAATCTTTTTCATTAAATCCCCTCAAAAATTCAAGGATGATACTCTTTCGATAATAAAGTGACCTCCTTGCTTTATTAAAATAATCACTATTCAAAACAGAACCTTTTCTCATTTTTGTAGTTTTTTCAATTTAAAGTTAAGAGAGGATTATTTGCTTTATTTTTCTTTTTTCTTCTCTTAAAGGCTTCACTTGAAGAGGTAGAAGTTATACTAAATAGTCCATTTCTATACAAGACACACCCCTTAAACCTGGTCTACACTCTTTAAATAACAATCTAAAGCAATCATGAACATCTAAATCTTTATTTATATTTACTGTTTGGTACTGATATCCCCAACAACTACTAGCCACTTTTTACTCCTAGTATTTAATCTCAAAATCTTTGCTTAACTTCATATCTCCTCTAATGTCAGCTTCCTCAATCGATTCGACTATACTTCTTCTAGAACCCTCTTTTAAAATATTTTTGATGGAGATTAAACCATCTTCTGGAATCTCAAGTACGACTTCTACATCACCATTTGGGAGATTTTTGACATAACCAGCAATATTTAGATGATTCATCTTTGAAGCTATTGTTTTGCGATAATATACACCTTGAACTTTACCTTTGACTATAAATCTGTAGATTCTCATAGAAGCTTCTCCTACTAAATTTTGAGATAAATATATTTGTGTCTATCTAATTTCCACTTAATGTATATTAGCAAAAGTTAGCGTAAATTTACCCATTAGTAAGTTAGAGTTATGATATATAAAAATAATTTATTGATTTATATTACTATTTTTTTATTTAGTAGCTATTTTATTCATCAAGCCAAGCATTTCAGCAAAAAAAACATATAATTAGCATGATTTATTTTTTGAGGTTAAAAGCTTATAAAATAAGTGGTTATAATCTTAAATATTATTTACACAAATAAAGGGTTGAGTTTGGATATTTTGACTGAGTGGGCTTTTCATATTCATCTACTTATGGCAATTAGCTGGATAGGCGGTTCTATTTTTATGTTTGTTTTGGGGATTACTCTTAGAGACAAGGAGGCTCAAAATCAAGTCTACCCGCACATTGGGCCGATATTTGGTTGGTTTGAGCTTTTTGCTTTAGTGATTCTTCTAATTTCTGGATATATTATGGGGCTTCACTATAACCTTTTTGAACTTCTGTTCTTAGACCAGAGTACAAAAATCTCTGATGCTTTGAAGATGAAAGTGATTCTTGTTTCCATTTTGACAGTAGCTACTGTAATACATTTTATAATCGCTTACAAAACAAATGGTAAGGAGAGGACGAAGATTGAGCAGATTTTATCTAGAGGTTCATCGATGATGATTTTTCTACTCAATCTTTTTGTTATGCACTATGCGATTGTTATGAGGGATATTTTATAGAGCTTTTTTTATTGCTCTATCCAAATCTTCAATTAAATCTTGAGTATCTTCTAACCCTACGCTAAGTCTAATTAATCCCTCTGGTACACCTGCCAAAATTAGTTCCTCTTTTGAGAGTTGTTGGTGAGTAGTACTAGCTGGATGCGTTATGATTGATTTACTATCACCAATATTTGCAACAATCTTAAAAATCTCTGTAGCATCTGCCACCTTTTGCGCTATCTCTTTTGACTCCAGCTCGAAGCTCAAAAGTCCACTAGCCATGCCATTTTTGAAGTATTTTTGGCTCAAATGGTAGTGAGGGCTACTTTTCAAGGCTGGATAATTGACTCTTTTGACTTTTGGATGAGTTTCTAAAAATTTAGCAATCTCAAGAGCGGAGTCTGAGTGTTGTCTCATTCTAAGGGCTAGAGTCTCCAAGCCATTAATAAATAGCCAAGAGTTAAAAGGACTAGGTACTGCCCCAAAATCTCTAAGAAGAGAGAGTCTAGCTCTTAGAGTAAATGGTGGAAACTCTAGCTCAGTGTAGATTAATCCATGATAACTTTGGTCTGGCTCATTAAAATGGTAGTATCTTGGATTATTTTTAATTTTCTTTTTTGCTGAAGCAGACTCCACCATTACTCCACCAATTGCTAGCCCTTGACCTGTGGTGTATTTGCTAGTGCTATGGACGACCAAATCTGCTCCAAAGTCTAGAGGTTTGCAGATTGCAGGAGATGCTACTGTATTATCTACGCAAAATAGCACACCAACCTCATCAGCAATTTTTGCAATCTGACTAATATCTGCTACATCAATACTAGGATTGGTAATAGATTCACAAAGAATTAGCTTAGTCTTCTCATCAATCAACTCTTTTAGACTCTCCAAATCCATCACGTTAAAATATCTAGCTTCAATCCCAAATCTCTTGATTGTGTGTGAAGTGAGCGTCGTCGTACCGCCGTAGACTTGATTTGCTACGACAATATTATCTCCAGCTTCTGCGACATTGGCAATGGTATAAAAAATAGCACTAGTTCCACTAGCAGTAGCAAGGGCTGAGACGCCATTTTCTAGCTTGGCAAATCTTTTCTCAAAAACATCTGTAGTAGGATTGGAGAGTCTAGTGTAGATATTACCGACTCTTTCTAAGTCAAAAAGCTCTGAAGCGTACTGTGTACTATCAAACTCATAAGCTGTCGTCTGATAGATTGGAACAGTCATTGTTTTTTGAGAATCCTTCTCATAACCATAATGAATAGCATCGGTTTTTTCTCTCATTTTGACTCCTTTTAGTTCAATTCACTCCAAATTACTATACCCCAGACTCCAGCGACCACCAAAAATGCCAAAAATACTCCAAAGGCTCCAATATCTTTTGCCTGTTTTGCTAGAGGATGAATCTCTTGAGTAACTAAATCTACTACTCTTTCTATTGCACTATTAAAAGCTTCTGCTACCAAAATTAGCCAAGTAGAAACAAAAAGTATCGCTTTTGAGAGTGGAGGAATTGGTACAAAAATAAGACCAAAGCCAATAAGTATAATCACAAATAGCTGTGTCTTAAAAGATTTTTCACTTCTTAAAACCTCTTTCATCCCATCCATAGCGTAGGAGATATTTGCAAATAGATTAAACTTTGGCTTATTTGTCATTACATCTTCTTAATAGTATTTTTTGCTAAACTAAGTTTTCTTAGAATACCTTTGACACCTTTGGAGCTATCATCTAATCTCTCAAAGTGTTTTTTAGCTCTTTCTAGTCCCAAATCTGCGGCTTCTTTATATAGAAGTTTTGCCATCTCTATATCTTTGACAATTGCAATCCCATGCTCATAAAACTGCCCCAAATCACAAATTGCATCTGGATAGTTTTGGTCTGCTAAAGAGTTGATGAGGTTGAAAGACTCTGTATGATTTTTTCTTAGTACCTCACCTTTAAAAAGCTCTCTTGCCAATAGAAACTTTGCATATCTTGATTCTGAAGATGCAGCAAGTAAAAGCACTTTTGCAGCATCTTCAACTCTTCCTGCCTCTTTAAATTTAAAATAGTGGTCAAGAAGTCTCTCAATCATCTCATCTGTATACTCCTCTGAGGAAAGCTTTTCTTTCATCTGCTTGACTACTTCAGGAGTTGCTCCAGTATCTTTTATTGGTGGATACTGAAAAAGCATATTTTGAAATTTTTGGTCTATGTATGAGATTGCCGAATAGCGAGTATTACTTCTCATATCTCTTGCTTCTGTATGATAATTGACCTCTTGAGTTTCAGCAGGAGCTGGCATACTATCTGTAGATGGTGTTATGCTAGGCTCTGATGTTGGCATCGTAGAAGTAGATGCTTGGTCAAAATCTGAACCTAAACTTTGAGTTTGGGTCACATTTGTATTATTTGGCTGAAGCTCTTCTTGCTGATACTGCTCTTTCATGCTTTGAGGTTCACTCAAAGGTAAAGTAGGTTCTTCTTCATACATTTTATCATAGGCACCGCTTGCAATCTTTTGAAACTCGGAGTTTATTCTAGCATCTCTTACATTTTCTATCTCTCTTTTGAAATCTTTTAAAATATCTTCAGTTGGAAACTCCGGTATTGGTTCATACTCTTTTACTCTATCTTTTTGGCTTTGTGTGACAATCTCTTTCATATCATCTAGACCAATGACCTCATCAGGCTCCTCATCTCTTAAGATTCTATCTACCATTTTTTGGTGATTACTCTGAGGTGAAGTTTGTTGTTGTACTGGCTGTGGTTGGGGAGTGTGAGTTTGCTGATTCATATTCATAGTTCCCATCCCTACATTTTGTCCACTTATCCCCACATTTTGACCTGTCATGCCTACATTTTGCCCACCCAAGCCAATATTTTGTCCAGCTATATTTTGGGGAGAGCTTTGTTGAGGATTAGCCATCTGATTCATATTCATCTGCTGTTTATTATTAAAATCCAAAAAACTCTTTTCAAGATTTTGTCGATAATCCATCATCTCAAATAGAGCTTGTCTATAATTTTTACTTTTTAGGAGAGAGACTATATTTTGCATATTTTTATCTTTGCTAAGCGATAAAAGACGCTCACACTGAATCAATATAGTATCGTGATCTCCCAAAAAGGAAGCAAGTCTAACAATCTCAAATCTATTATCAATCTCTTCCATTTTCTAGATACCCCTGTTGTTATTTAGCTGTATTAAAATAAAGTATTTTTATACTTTTAGTGCCACTTTTTGTGGTATTATACCGATAAAATCAAAAATATATAAATTTAGCATACGAATAGATATCACAACAAATTTAAAAAGAGAGGCTTAGTGAAAAAAGGTTTAGACTCCCCCCACATTCCAGTTTTATTAAATGAGGTTTTAGATGGATTTTCTGATTTGGATGATGGGATTTTCATAGATTGTACAGTAGGCTATGGAGGACACAGCAAAGAGATTTTGCTTGCTCACCCAGAGATTGAATTAATTGGTATCGATAGAGATAATGAAGCAATAAAGTTTAATCAAAACTATCTACAAAAAGATTTTCCACAAAGAGTATCACTAATCAAAGGAGCTTTTTCAGAAGTTTTGCCTAAAATCTTATCTACTAGAGCTGACAAAGTTGCGGGTATTTTAGCTGATTTTGGAGTCTCAAGTCTCCAGCTGGATAAAAAATCAAGAGGTTTTGCTTTTGATAGTGATGTCTTAGATATGAGAATGGACAGCTCCAATACTAAAAGCGCAAAAGATATTTTAAATAGTTATTCTCAAGAGAGACTTGAATATATTTTTAGAGAGTATGGCGAATTAAAAGAGGCAAAAAGATTATCTCAAGAGATTGTAAAATACCGCTCCAAAAAAGAGATAACATCAGCAAAAGAGTTTTCTCAAATCATACAAAGAGTAATTAAATCTAAATCTAAAAATCCATCTACGCTACCATTTCAAGCGGTCAGAATCGAAGTAAATGATGAGCTAGGAGAGATAGAGAGATTTTTAGATGCTTTAGAGCTGTTTAGACCATCAAAAACCACAATAGGAGTAATCACTTTCCATTCACTCGAAGATAGGTTGGTCAAGAATAGATTTAGAAAATGGGCAAAAAAGTGTACCTGTCCAGATGGGGTGATGAGGTGTATTTGTGGTGGAAATAATGCTCTGGGTAAAATTTTAAACAAAAAACCAATTATCGCTTCAAAAGAGGAGCTAGCTAAAAATCCAAGAAGTAGAAGTGCTAAGCTAAGATTCTTTCGTTTTAGCTAGAGGAGACTTGAGTTGAAAAATGATGGTATTTCTTTTGATTTTTTTATCAAGTCGGTAGTTTTAATGGTAATAATTTCTACTCTTTCTATCTTCAAAGTCTACATTAGCAATAAAATTTATGCCCAAAGTAGAGAGATAAATCGATTAAATATGGAAGTAGTAGCTCTCAAAGAGGAGCGCTCTATTTTGAGTATGAATATCGAAAAACTCCGCTACAAAACAGAGATTTTGGATACGATTGAGATTGAAAAGAGGGAGAGTGATAATGATATTCCAAAGCCAAAAGGTTTGACTCCTGAAGATATCAAAAAACTCTTTGGTGGGAATCGAGGACTCAATATCATTCAAAGTGACTCAGAAAATAATCTATCTCAAAAGTCTCAAACCAAAATCAAAAATCCCATAAATCCAGCAATAGAGATAAATTCAACCCAAAAAGATGAGATGGAGAGCAATTGATGATAAAAGCTATTTTAGAGTTTGCGATTAAAAGACCAATATTAAATCACATTTTATTTGTTTTGATTTTGGTGATGGCTCTTTTTGCTTATAAAAATATTCCAAAAGAGATATTCCCACCCTCAAGCCTCGATAAAATCGTAATTAGTGGTGGTTATGTCGGAACTAGTGCTGATGTACTAGATAAAATGGTGGTCAAAAGCTTAGAAGATGATTTAAAGAGTGTAGAAAATATTAGTGATTTGGATACTGTCATCCAAAATGGCTCGTTTTTGATAGAAGCCTCAATCAAGTCAAAAGCCGATAAACAAGTAGTGCTAAATGATGTCAAAGATGTAATAACTAGAGTCAAACGAGATTTGCCCTCAGATATGAATGAACCAACAGCAAGAGTTTTGATTCATCAGTTTCCTCTTTTGTTGATTGCTATTTCTGCAGATATTCCCAAAAAGGAGCTTTTAGATGCTGCCAAAAGATTAAAAAGTCGCCTCTCAAATATCAAAGCTCTAAATAGTATTGATATTCGAGGAGATGCAGATAGTGAATTACACATTAAATTAAATGAGAAGATTCTAGAAGCTTACGGATTCACAAAAGAGCAGTTTTATAGAGCCATTTCAGCTCTTAGCTCAATCTATCCTGCTGGCACATTTAAATACAAAGGTGACCAGATTTATATCTCTACTCAAAATGGAGAAAAGGAAGTCAAAAGACTAAAAGAGACTATTTTAAGTCTTGGAGCAAAGAGAGTCAGGTTAGGGGAGATTGCAGACGTGAAGTTTGAGCTTAGTACTCCAAAAGAGATTTCAAACTTCAACGGTCAACAAAATATCTCTTTGAATATCACCAAGACAAAAGAGGGAAATGCTATTGCTCTTAGCCGTCAAATTAAAGAGCTTCTTAAAGATTTTGCCAAAGATTATCCAAATATTACATTTGAAGTCTACACCGATACATCAATTTGGATAAAAAATCGTATCAATTTAGTCAGCTCAAATATCTTTTTTGGTCTTATTTTAGTCTTTTTGGCTCTATTTTTGAGTGTAAACTGGAGGATTGCTACAGTCGTAGCAATTGGAATACCTACAAGCTTTTTTATAGCTTTGATTGGTGCTGATATTTTAGGTTACAGTATGAATATGCTCACAATGCTTGGGGCTTTGATTGCTCTTGGAATGCTCGTAGATGAAGCAATAGTCGTAGCAGAAAATATCTATCGTCACATGGAGATGGGCAAATCCCCAGCTCAAGCTACAATCGATGGAGCAAGTGAGATGTTTCCAGCGGTGATGACAGCGACGATGACTACTGTTTTTGCTTTTTTACCTCTACTAATTATGAGTGGTGAGCTTGGAATGTTTATGAGAGTTTTACCTGTAATGATTACGATTTTATTGCTTAGTTCTCTCTTTGAAGCTTTCTACTTTCTCCCTCTGCATGCCAAAGAGTTTTTTAGTATTGGCAACAAAATAGACCACCACGAGCCAAGCCCTTTTTGGGATAGAGCAGTCTCAATCTATCAAAAGATTCTCTCTTCCCTTTTAAGATTTAAAGAGATTTCTCTTGTTTTGATGGTAATTGGAATTTTTATGGGGACAATCTATCTCTTCCAAAAGAGTAAATTTCAACTCTTTCCACCTTTTGATGCCTCTCAAATTTACATTAGTGGTAAAGTAGATGTCAATAGTAAACTCTCTCAAACTCACAAACTAATGAATCAAATTGAACAAAGATTTATCAAAGAGTTTAATAGTAGCGATGTCTCATCTGTCACTTCAATTACTGGAATTAGATTTTTCCCAGACCAGACCTTTGAAAGGGGGGAGCATCTTTTCCATATTTTCCTAAACTTTCATGAGAGAGAGCCTCAAAACTTCTTTGACAAATATATAAATCCTTGGCTCTCTCTAGAGTACGATGATAGCGATATGATTCGACAAAGAAGTGCTCAAGAGATTCTAAAAGGTGTCCAAAAGATTCTAAAAGAGTTTGAAAATAACTCTACATTTCATGAGCTTACAGCTTTTGTGCCTCAAACTGGAATAGTAGGTAATGATATTGAGATTGGAATCATCGCAAAAGAGCAGACCCAAGCCCTAAAAGTAATCAAAGCTCTTGAGAGTGAATTGGCTAAAATTAATGGTGTAGAAAATATCAGTGACAATGCTAAAAAAGGTCCAAAAGAGTTAAAACTAAAAATAAACAGCTATGGTCAAGAGCTGGGCTTTAGTGAGACTTATTTGGTGAGTGCTTTGCGGGGACTTTTTTTGGAGGCAGAGTATGGCAAAATGTTTGACTCACAAGGTCTAATTCGTGTCAGAATTGAAGAGTCTAGCAAAAATAATAATATTGATATAAACTCAATTAGAGTCTCTTCTCCTGATGGCAAAATAGTAGTAAACTTAAAAGATATTGCTACATTTATCTACAAAGATAGTATGCTAAAAATTTTCAAAGAGGATGCAAAACGGGTCTGGAGTGTAACAGCTAGGGCAGACAGAGAGAAAATTTTGCCAAGTGAAGTGATGATAAAACTCCAACCATTTCTAGAGAAAATGAGAAAAAATGGTGTAGAATTTATTATTAAGGGGGAAGAAAAGGAGAATAAGCAGGTCAAAAAAGAGATGGGACAAGCTGGAATAATTGCTGTATTTTTAATTTTTGTTTCACTTGTTTGGATGTTTAATTCTGCTATTTTACCTCTGATTACGATTTCGGTAATTCCTCTTTCTGTATTTGGAGCTTTGGCTGGGAATTTTATCGTGGGAATAGATTTGACGATGCCTGGACTCATGGGAATTGTCGGACTTGCTGGAGTAGTTGTCAATGATGCTTTGATTATGCTTGATTTTATTCGAGGCTCAAAAGATAGAGCTACACTTGCACAACGAGCATCAATTAGATTAAGACCCATATTTTTGACATCACTTACTACTGTCTTGGGACTTACGACTTTGATATTTTTTGCAAGTGGTCAATCTCTCATCATTCAACCAATGGCAGTATCTTTAGGCTTTGGTGTTGCATGGGCTACAATATTGAATCTTATCTATATTCCTTTGATGTATGCTGTAATTTATAGGGTGAAGTAGTCTAGAGTTTAATAACTTTTGATAAGTATCAAGTGGAGAGTGGTTTTCTTGGAGTATAATCAAACGACTGGTCAAATAGTAACCAAATTTTTATACTTTAGGAGTGGTATATGAAAGAGGAGCTTTTATATAGACTACAAAACTCTTTTCCATTGACAAAATATCCGTTCGAGGCACTTGCCAAAGATTTAGATACTACAGAAACTGAAATCTTAGAGCTTGTAAGAAGCTTAAAAGATGAGGGGATAATTAGACAAACTTCAGCTATTTTTGATACCAAAAGACTTGGCTACCACTCCTCACTTGTTGCTTTTAAGGTAGATGATGAGAATATAAAAAAAGCTGTGGAAGTGATAAATTCTCATCCAGGTGTAAGTCACAACTATGAGAGAACTCATGAGTTTAATATCTGGTTTACAATCGCTGTGCCTCCAGAATCTAAACTAGGACTCCAAGGAACAATCCTCCACCTAAAAAAATTAGCAAATGCAAAAGATGCCATTGTTTTGCCTACTATTAAAATGTTTAAAATTGCCGTCAAGCTTGATACTACGGGCAAAAAAGCAAAAAAAGAGAAGGTTCACAAAAAAGAGTATAAACCAATAAAAATGAGTGCTAAACATTACGCTCTAATTCGTGAAATCCAAAATGATATAGAAATTACAAGGGAACCTTTTGCTAAAAGCATCAAAAAGCTAAATCTAGATTATGATGAGTTTTTCTCTCTGATTAATGAACTAAAAAATGCCGGAGTGATGAGGAGATTTGCTACGATATTAAATCATCGACGAGCTGGATTTAGAGCAAATGCTATGAGTGTCTGGGATATTCCAGAAGAAAATGCAGAAGAGATTGGTAAAAAAATAGCTGAATTTAGTGCTGTAAGTCACTGTTATTTGCGTCCTAAATATCCTTCGTGGCCTTATAATCTTTTTGCAATGGTTCACTCCACATCAAAAGAAGATTGTGATAATTTAATAGATGAAATGGCAAAAGAGGTTGGAATCTCTAGCTACTCCAAGCTTTATTCTACAAAAGAGTTTAAAAAACAGAGAATTAAATATTTCGATCCAGCTTTTGAAGAGTGGGAAACTCAAGCACTTTAAGATTAATTTTAATATTGACATACTCCCCACGCATAAATGCGGGGGATTCTGGTTTTAAAGCGATGGTTGCTGACAAATAGCCAGTCTTACGCCATCTGTACCAAAAGTTGATGCCCCAACTCTACAGATATTTATACTTGCATTCAAATCTCTATCGTGATATGTTTTGCACTCAGAACAAATCCAAACTCTATCTTTTAAGTTTAGTCTCTCTAAAACAAACCCACAATTAAAGCAAGTTTTAGAAGATGGATAGAATCTATCAATCTTGATTAGATTTGTTTTATACTCCAAAACAGAAACAAACTCACTAAAAGCTAAATCAGAAATTTTCCTGCCCCACAATCTTTGCATTGCTTTTATATTTAAGTCCTCAATTGCGATATATTCATACTTCTTGGCAAGAAAATTTGCCAACTTATGAAAGAAATCTCTTCTTGCATTAATTACTTTTTGATGAAGCTTTGATAGTTTCCTTTTAGCTTTTTTGTAGTTATTTGAGCCTTTAATCTTCTTAGAGAGTCTCTTTTGAAGCTTTTTAAGTTGATTTAAATGCTTGAGATAGTATTGAGGCGATTTTACTTTTGTATTGTCTGAAAGAGTCAAGAATGTTTTTAGTCCGAAGTCAATACCCACGATTTTACCCGATGTGATATTCTCTTTAGTCTCCTCTTGCTCCAAGACAATACAAATATAAAAATCTCCGATATTATCTCTTT
>Ga0256843_1000890_pt1 | contig 24554 bp, 20 predicted proteins | sample AlvinellametaG_FD_191572 | JGI IMG/M metagenome (GOLD analysis project Ga0256843, IMG submission 191572) | Pompeii worm associated microbial communities from hydrothermal vent at the East Pacific Rise, Pacific Ocean - Alvinella | ecosystem: Host-associated > Annelida > Integument > Unclassified ... | reverse complement strand
TTTTCTATCTCTATTAAAAATTGTTTTAAATGCTTTTTATTTTTGATTTTAATTTGAGGAATTATTTTTATAATACTATTTTGATATGGCTTTACTTTAGCTAATCTCTCAAATAGATTGCCTTTTTGATTCGGCACTTCAAAAATATAATGTTTTATCTCTCTCCATTTTTTAGATGGAGTTTTATCTCTAACTATAGAGCTTATATTCTCAAAATCTCCTCTTTTACTCCAAAGTTCTCCATCTATAGCAAATGGAGGATAATCTTTTGTAAACCATTTGGGAGTATGGATTATTTTACCACCTCTAGTTAATAGTTTTTTACCATCCCAATAAGCCCTAATACCATCAAGTTTTTCACTCATAACCCAACCTGATATATTCTGGTCTTTATAGACTTTTAGAAGTAGAAGTTTTGGCTTTTGAGCAAAAAGTAGTGGTGGTAAGAGAAGTATTAAAAGAGGTCTAATCATTTTAGAGAGTCTCTTTCTACATCTAAGACTTTACATATTTTATTAAATATATCATTTGCAAACTCATAAAACTGTTTTGCATCCTCTAAGGTTGGTTTTCCATATGGTAGCAATCCCATATCTCCTGGATATCTTGATTCTATATATAAACTATCTAATAACTTTATTAACTCTTTATCATATATAATAAAACCATCAAGATTAGTTATTAATTTAGTAATCTTATGAATTTTAGGAACAGGTTTATTCTGATATTCAAGTAAAGCTTTTAGAGATTTTTCAATAGATTGTTGTGAATGAAAGGCTACTATATGAGTTAAATCACCCAAATCAATTATATTTCTAATTACTTTAATGTCATCTTGAGAAGCTTTGAGCCACTCTTTTGCCATTTTTATATTCATAAAACTACACCATCATTCATAATAACCCTTGAAAAATAACTATTTAACTCTAAAAACTTCTTATGCATAGCCTTAGTATGGACTATTAAATCCGTTGGATACTTTTTCATAATATCATCTAACATATTTGCTACATTCAAATAAACTCTACTCTTCTCTCTCCAACTTTGAGGCATAAAATCATCATTAGTAACCACATACAAATCTATATCACTATCTTTATGTGGTGTTCCATAAGCATAGGAACCAAAGAGAATAATCTTTTGAGGATTGAGTGGTTTTAGTCTCTCTACAATTTTAGCTTTTAACTCTTCAAATGATTTTTCATCCATTTTCAATCCTTAAAATTATCTATTCTCTAATATTATTATATTTATATGAACTTTAATTCTCTCTAAGTTTTTCAAAAAGCTCCAAATCATCCAATCTCTCCCACGGATAATCCTCTTGTCCAACTTGACCACGACTTGCTACATCTGCATATAAAAAGGTATCAGCTGATGGTTTATCAAGTCCAAACTTTTTAGTAATCCAATTTGGTGTCAGTGGGAAATTTTCCATTACAAAAGATGAGAGTTTATCATCATCTAATCCATCAACTACTGTTCCATAAGTATCAACTGCCACTGAAGTTGGCTTTGCTACACCAATGGCATAAGAGATTTGCACTACACACTTTTTAGCTAATCCTGAAGCTACAATATGTTTGGCTATATATCGTCCTGCATAAAGACCTGAACGGTCAACTTTGGTATAGTCTTTGCTTGATTGAGCTCCACCACCGATAGGTGCATACCCTCCAAAACTATCAACTATTAGTTTTCTACCTGTTAAACCTGAGTCGTGCAAAGAGGAGTGAGATACATATTTTCCTGTTGGGTTTATATGGATAATACAATCATCTCTATTATAGAGTTCACTTGGCAATCCAGCCTCATCTATAAGCCCACCTATAAGCTCTCTGACTTCATCTATACTCATACTGGCAACACATGGAGCTGATACTACTATAGTGTGAATTTTTTGAGGATTACAGCTTTCAAAATTATCTTTTGTACCATAGTCCATAGTTACCTGAGTTTTTATATCCACTCCTAATTTATGTGGATTTGATTTAGCATAATCATATACTTTTTCCATAAGAACTCTAGCATATGTAATAGCACTTGGCATATAGTTTGGTGTCTCAATATCTGCATAACCAAACATAATCCCTTGGTCTCCAGCTCCTGTCTCTCCGTCTTCTTGGTCAACACCTTGGTTTATATCTGGAGATTGGGAGTTTAAAAGAACCTGTACCTCTACATCTTCAGGGTGTAAGCACTCCTCTTTAGTAAAGTATGGATTTCCATTATATCCTATCTTTACTAGTGCATCGTGAACTATTTTTTTATAATCTTCGGTAGTCAAAAGAGTCTTTGATGTTACCTCTCCACCTATTATTACATGCTTTCCTGCTACAAAAACCTCTGAAGCTACTCTTGATTTGCTATCACCTATAATTAACTTATCAACGATACTATCAGCAATAATATCAGCACATTTATCTGGATGCCCAGCACTTACAACTTCACTTGTAAAAAGATACATATATATTCCTCTATATTAATATTATTCGTATTGTATCTTAAAAGATATTTTATTTTAATTGCTTAATTCCATAGCTAACCTCTTAAGACCTTTGAAATCTGCTTTACCAGTTCCTAGTTTTGGAATTTCATCTACTTTATAATAGACTGATGGAATATATAGTGGATTTATATTTAACTCTTTTATCTCTTTTTTTAGCTCATCTAAATCTTTTTCACCCTCTAGTAGTAGTACTATCTTCTCTCCTTTTTTACTATCAGGTATGGCTGTAACTGCTATTTGAGAGTTCTCATCTATTAATCTATTTATCTCCTGTTCTATAAGTCCCAAGCTCACCATCTCTCCACCAATTTTGGCAAATCTACTATATCTATCAACAATCGTTACAAATCCATCCTCATCTATATGACCTTTGTCTCCTGTGACATACCATCTAATTCCATCTATCTCTTTTATCACCGAGCTGGTTTTATCTCTATCTTTTAGATACCCTTTCATAACCTGAGTTCCACCTATTAGCATCATACCATCCTCTCCTATTGGTAGAGGCTCAAGCGTATCTGGGTCCACTATCATAAAACTACTTCCTGGCAAAGCTAAACCTATAGTACCTGATTTATTTCCTATCTGTATATGAAAATCATCAGGGTCAATAGCATCATGTAGGTTACAACTAGCTACAGGTGTGGTCTCTGTTGTTCCATAACCCTCTAATATAGTCTTGCCAAATCTCTTTTTGAATAGTTCAGCTACCTCTTTTGGTAACTTTTCAGCCCCTGCTATTACCATTCGTAACTTATCGAACATGAGAGGGTTTATCTTTTTATTTCTAGCATAGAGTCTATAGAATGTTGCTGTTGCAAAAAGTAGCGTTGCATTATATTTTACAGATAATTTAGCTATCGCATATCCATCTGTTGGGTCTGGATGACAAACTACAGGTACACCCTCTATCAATGGAAAGAGAGTCGAGACTGTAAGTCCAAAAGAGTGAAAAATAGGTAGAGTTCCTAACATTACATCATTTTCATTTGGATTTAAAACTGTAGCAATCTGCTTTATATTTCCCATAATATTTATATGGCTTAGCTCTATCCCTTTTGGTCTGCCCTCACTTCCACTAGAGAATAGTATTGCAGCTGTATCTGTGGATTTTACCTGTTTGATAAATAGAAGGCTTAGAAGTTGTGTTGGGAAAAATCTAGCCATCAAAAGAGTAGCTAACTGTGAAAGTTTACTCATTTTAGCCTTGATATCCTCTAAATAAATCACCTCTACACCATCTAGTGCATTGGTGATATCAAACCCTTTTGCTTTTAGTTTGGACAAAAACTGCTTTGAAGAGAGTATATATTTAATCTCGGCTAACTCTATGGCATGTTTTAGACTCTCATCTCCACTAGAGTAGTTTAGGTTTACTATAGTTTTACCTAGAGTCAAAACAGCCATATTGGATATAGCCCCAGCTGCACTAGTTGGTAGAACCAATCCAATATTCTGCTCACTTTTTAAAATCTTTTTAAACGCACTCCTCATAAGTAAAACAGCCGTTATAAATCTATAACCATTTAGCTCAACTCCTGTAGAGTCTGCTACTGCTAATCCTCTTTTAACCTCTTTTGCCTCTTTTATCCACGCTTTTGGTAGTGTTGGTAGTCTCTTTGTATATCTGTGCCATGAGATAATAGATAGTTTAAATACTGCATCTTTTACCTCACTAGCTGTGCTATTTATACTCATCGCTTTGCCAAAGGTGACTCCGATATCTCTACTCTTTCTGTTTTTCATCTTGTTTGAGGCGTGAGAAAATCTCCCCTCCCAAAGCCCTCTAAGATAAAATGGCACAATAACAGCTCCTCTATTTACCTCTGCTGTAGCTAATTCAAACCCTTTTTGAAACTGTCCTAGATGACCATTTCGAGATAGATGACCCTCTGGAAAGAGTGCTACTGTATCTCCACTATTAAGGGCTTCTGATACCATGGATAGAGCTCTCTTGCCACCTCTTGTTGATATAGGAATTGCACCAAAAAATTTAAAAATAGGTTTTAGATACCATATATTATAAAATGTTCTATCTATTACAAATCGTATCTGTTTAGGGTATGCTATCTGCAAAAATGCCCAATCGAGATATGATATATGGTTTCCAAGTAGAAGTACTCCTCTGCCTGATTTGATATTATCTAGCCCCTCTACATCTATTTTGTATCTCAGTCCAAAGATGGCTCTAACAGCAAATCTAACCATAGATTGAGGTAGCTTGATAAGTGTATATAAAAATCCAATAAGAGCTATCAACATAGCTAGAGTAAACAGCCCCTCACTAGAAAATCCCAAATATGCAAATAGAGCAGAGAGAAGCAAAAATATAAACATAGACACATTTTGCATAAAGTTACTACCTGCTAATACCTTACCCAACATCTTAGTAGGAGTTGCAAACTGTATTAGGGTATTGAGTGGAACTATAAAAAGACCAGATGAGAACCCATAAAAGAAAAAAAGAACCCCCAAAGCAACCAGAGAGTCCAAATGAGGTATAAAAAATAGTGATAGAGTAATACCCAATGCCCCAATAGGTATAATACCCGTTTCAATATATCTACGGCTCACTCTTCCAACAAATAGTGACCCAGCTACTATCCCAACACCAGAGATTGAGAGTAGTCCTTGGGCTACTACAGTATTCTCTACCCCTAAATGCTCTTTTAGATACTCTCCAAAGATAGCTACAACAAGTTGAGATATTCCCCAAAATATTGATAATCCTATAATAGAGAGCCAAACTGTTTGATTTCGTCTTAGAACCCTGAGATTTCCTCTCAGATATGTCAAATTGGCATATCTTTTTGGTTTAAATCTCATGCTCTTTTTTATCTCAACCGATTTTATAAGTCGTAGTGAGAGTAAAAACTCAACAATAGATGCACCAATAAGAATAAATCCCAGAGGATATATAGCTTGAAGTATCTCTGCTTTTTCTGTCTGGTTATCAAGCAGTTGTTCAAAAAATATAGAATAGATAACAGCACCAGCTAAAATAGAGATAATAGTTATAGATTGAACCATAGCATTAGCCTCTGTTAGCTTCTCATTACCTACCATCTCTTTTATTAGTCCATACTTTGCAGGAGAGTATATAGCACTTTGAGCAGCCAATACAAAAGTCATAGCAAAAGCAAACCAAAACCACCCCATAATATAAGAAAATAGTATCAAAGAGGTAATCCCAACAGCAAAAAGTGAGGCTACTCTAATAATCTGAACCTTTGGATATTTGTCACTCAAAAACCCAGCAGGAGAGAATAGAAAAATAAAAGGCAATAGAATTAAAGCATTTACAATAGCTGTCAATATTATCAACTCACTACCATCATACGCTTTAAATATGGTGTTTTGTAAAATAATCTTATGCCCAAGGTCTGTCATTGCATTTAAAAATACAATAAATATATAAGGAGTAAACCCTCCTATCTTAAATAACTGCTTCATACTAATTAACTCCTAAAGATTATTTGATATTATATTTATATTTAGCTATAATCAACCCAATAAAATTACAAATGGAATATACGGATGAAAAATATTATACCTATTTTACTTTTTAGCTTAATAAATTTACATGCACAAATAATTGATGCCATCGCTATTGATGTAAATGGAGAACCTATTACAACACTAGAGATTCAAGCAGTCCAAGCAAAACTACATATGTCAAAAAAAGCTGCTGTTGAGGCTCTAATTAGAGATAGATTGGAAAAGAGTGCCATAGAAAAAGCAAATATAGAGGTGACTCCTCAAGAGATAGATGAGAAGATAAAACAGATAGCATCTGCTAGAAGATTAAGTATAGATGAGATGAAAAAGGCTTTGGCAAAAAATGGTTTAACTTGGGAAGCTTATAAAAAACAGTTGGCAACTGAGATAAAAAAAGAGAAATTTTTTATGCGAAATATAGCCTCATCAATCCCTAGACCAACAGATGAAGATTTGAAACTATACTATGAGACACACAAAGATAAATTTCAATCTAGCCCTGTATCTCAAATCAGTATGATTGAGTACTCTAGTAACTCATCACAAAAATTACTAGAGGCTATGCAAAATCCTATGAGACAGATAGAGGGTGTAACTCAAAAGAGTATACTAGCAAGTAGCAATGAGATGAACCCTATGCTATATAGTCTAATCAACTCTACACCAAATGGAAGTTTTACAAAGCCAATTAATACTGGTAGAGGATTTGTAGCATACTATGTCAAATCAAAATCTTCTCAAGGTAGTGGATTTGAGAGTATCAAAAATCAAGTAGCTATGGCATGGATGCAAGAGGAGAGAATGAAAGCTAGTAAAAACTTTCTTGATAAGTTAAAAAATAGTGCTGATATTAGAGTTATACGACTCTAAATAATCTAGTAATGCAAAATTAGGAACCGACGGCTTCAGCCTCGCTTTTTTCGGGACTCTTGTGCCATGCACTCTCTTTGAGAAAGTCTCCGATTCCGAAGAGCTTTGCAAGAAGTCTATTATATCTATATGGAATCGGAGGCTTCAGCCCCGAACTAGTTCCTACTAATTAGACACTCTCCCCTGCTCTAATCCCACTAACCCAAGCAAAGTGAAGATTAAATCCACCTCTATCTCCATCTATATCCAAAACTTCACCTATTAGATATAACCCTTTTTGGATTTTGGACTCCATAGTTTTTGGATTTATATCTCTAGTATCAACTCCACCCATAGCAACCTCTGCTCCTTGAAAACCTCTACTACCATCTATAGTAAACTCAAATGATTTTATCTGTTTTATTATCTCTTTTAGCAACTTTTTATCAAATATTAGGATATCTATAGTCTTATTTTTTAATCCAAGTGGCTCTAGTATAAATGAGACTAGCTTTTTATTCATAAACCCTTCTAACCATATATTTATGGGCTTTTGAGCTTTTTTTAGGCTCTTTTTAAACAAAGAGAACAGCTGTTCATTACTCATTTTTGGCATTAAATCAAGAGTTAAAACCACCTCTTTTTTACTTTTTAGCTCCTTGACTACCAAACGGCTAATATCTAAAATAGCCAACCCTGAGATACCATAATTTGTAAATAGAATATCTCCTGATATAGTGGTATCTTTGAACTTTACCCTACCCTCTACCTTTACACCTGCTATATATTTGAGTTTTGGCATAGATGATGTGAGCTGAACTAGAGATGGAGATGACTCAACTATATTATGACCAAATCTTTTAGCAAATATAACTCCATCCTCTACCCCTCCTAGTTGTGGAGATGACTGATGACCTGTAGCTATGACTAGCTTTTTACTCTCTGCCTTACCTTTACCTTTTGAGTGGATGATTTTATATCTACTATTTTTATATTCAACTCTCTCTACTTTGCTATCACATAAGATATTCACACCCTGTTCTCTGGCTTCATACTCTAATAAATCAACAACCGTAGAGGCTTGTAGTGACATAGGAAAAACCTTTGCCTCTTTGGCTTCTATAAGCTCAATGCCGATACTCCTAAAAAACTGCTTGATAGATTGATAGTTATACTCATCTAGTGTCTCTATAATAAATTTTGGATTTTGTGAGTGAAATCTCTCAAAAGTAGGTCTCTGGTTTGTTATATTACACCTTCCATTACCTGTAGCTAATAGCTTTTTACCAACTCTGTTATTTTTTTCTAATACTAAAACTCTCTTGCCTCTTTGTGCAGAGACTATGGCACAGACTAAACCACTAGCCCCTGCTCCTACTATTATCACATCATACATATCAATAGTATAACATATATTGGATATAATTACGAAAAAATTTTTGGAGAGCATTATGTGTGTTGAGAGACTACAAAAAATTATTTTGGCTATGGCATTAGGTATTGTAATGATGTTAGCAGCTTCTGGTTCAATAAAGGCTGCATTTATTTTACATTTGGGGATTATTATTATATTAATCTCTTCAGCCCTAACAGGTTTTTGTTATATTACAAAAGTATTAAGTAGTGCTTTTCCATTATGTAGTGAGGTTAAAAAATAATGGCAAATATTTCATATAAAGATGCTGGTGTTGATATTGATGCAGGAAATAGTTTTGTAGAGGCTATAAAAGCTGATGTCAAATCAACTTTTGATAGTAATGTAATAGGTGGTATCGGCTCTTTTGCTGGGGCATATGCTCTACCTACTGGATACAAAGAGCCTGTACTTCTATCAGCAACTGATGGAGTTGGTACCAAGCTAAAACTAGCTATAGATAGTGAAAAATTTGATACAGTTGGAATAGATTTAGTTGCAATGTGTGTCAATGACCTTATCTGCAACTTTGGTACACCTATGTTTTTCCTAGATTATTATGCAACAGGTCATCTAGTACCACAAAATGCTCAGGCTGTAGTGGCAGGAATAGCTGAGGGGTGTCGTAGGGCTGAATGTGCCTTAGTTGGTGGTGAGACTGCTGAGATGCCAGGAATGTATAGTGATGATGATTTCGATTTGGCTGGATTTGCTGTAGGTATTGCAGAAAAATCTCAGATGGATACTATCTCAAATGTAAAAGAGGGGCAAGTGGTTATAGCATTTCCTAGTTCTGGTGTTCACTCAAATGGTTACTCTCTAGTTAGAAAGCTATTTTTTGATAAGCTTGGAATGAGTTTGGATGATGAGTTTGATGGAAAACCACTTATTGATACACTACTAACTCCAACAAGAATATATGTAAAAGAGTTCAAAGCCAACAGAGATAAAATCAAGGCTCTAGCTCATATTACAGGTGGTGGTATCGTAGAGAACCTACCAAGAGTGCTACCTGATAACCTAAGAGCCAAAATCCAAAAAGATAGTATCAAAACTCTGCCTATATTTGATTTTATGAGTCAATATATAGATGAAAATGAGATGTATAGAACATTTAATATGGGTGTGGGTATGATAATTATCGCTGATACCAAAGATGCTGATGATATCTGTGCAAATAGCGATGGATATATTATCGGAGAGATAGTCAATGGTTCAAAAGGTGTAGATTTAATCTAAATTTTTGATGAATGTTTTAAAAATATATTATTATTTTGATATAATATATCATAAAATAAATTGGGATACAAAAGAATGAAACTAACACTTCGCCAGATGGAAATATTTTTAAATGTTGCAAGAGAAGGGCACCTAACCAATGTAGCAAAAGGTATGGGGCTTAGTCAGTCAGCAATATCAATGTCAATAAAAGAGCTAGAAAATATATTAGGCAACCCTCTTTTTGATAGAATAAATAAAAAATTAATACTCAATGAGATGGGTCGCTCTTTTGAAAAAGAGATTGCTCCAATTGTCAAAAGACTCAATGATATCGAGTATGAGTTCAAAAATACTGTAAATAAAGGAATGGTAAGAGTAGGTGCTAGTACAACGATTGTAGACTATCTCATGCCACCTATAATTTGTAGCTATATGAACAACTATCCTGATGTAAAAATTGGACTAAAAGAGGGTAATACTCAACAGATAGTACAGCTTATTAAAAATGGTGAGATAGATGTTGGATTTATCGAGGGAATTGTAAATGATCCTGAGATAATCAAAGAGATAATAGGTGTAGACGAACTTGTAGTTGTTACAACTGATACAACTCTAAATAAAGAAATTCCTATAGATGAACTACAAGATAGAAAATGGGTTCTGAGAGAAAAAGGTTCTGGAACTAGAGATGTATTTTTAGATTATATTAAAGATAAAGTAGAACATCTAAATATATTTTTAGAACTAGGTCACACAGAATCTATTAAATCGCTATTAATGAACCATAGATGTTTAACATGTATATCTAAAATTGCTGTACAAAAAGATATTATCAACAATAGATTAATCCGTGTACCAGTAAAAAATTTTGAATGTAAAAGAAACTTTTTTATGATTTATCATAAAGATAAGTACAAAAGTGAACTTTTTGAGAAATTTATATATTTCACAAAAACTATGATTCATCAAATGATAGATGAAGCTAGTTAATATTAGACCTCTTGCAAAACTTTTCGAAATCAAAGACTTTCTCAAAGAGAGTCGTCGGTTCCTAATTTTGCAAGAACTCTATTATCTAATGCTTTTTGATACTCAACTGGATAGTTTAGATTAGCAAAAATCTCTTTTTGTTCAAAATCTACCCCTTGGGTATCAACCTCTTTTAAGAGAGCTTGTAGCCTATGGTTATTCTCTTTTAGAAATCTCTTTGCTTTTTCTAATATATCTCTCCTATATATACCACATAGAGGCTCTAATCCATTAGGTGATTTTGCTACTATGACATCACTTTTAGACAATGCTTTATCATAGAGAGTAGAGATAACCTTATTATCTACAAATGGTGCATCAACACTCAATATAAAAACTTCATCAATATCCAAAGTCTCAAAAATAGATACAATCCCGACAAGAGGAGATGAGTCACTATAGCAATCTTTAATTATATTCACCTCAAAATCAAACTTATCTGATTTGGCAGATATATAGACTCTATCAAATATCTTAGAGAGTCTCCTATATTGATACTCCGATAGAGTAGAGTAGCCACTAAATGGAAGAAGTGCTTTATCTTGCCCCATTCTTGAACTCTTTCCTCCTGCGAAGATTACTGCTACCTTTTCTTTCATATTATAAGTTATCAGCAACCCACTCAATAACAATATTGGCCAATTTTCTACCATATCTAGCTGAGTATTTATCATTTACTAAAACTACTACTACATATCTTTTTCCTGATATTCCCTCTACATATCCGGCGATATTGGCTACCCCTCTGATAGTTCCTGTCTTCATCCATGCTCTACCATAAACTGTACTATAGTGAAATCTTCTTTTGATAGTTCCATCTATACCTGCAATAGATAGTACACTCATCCATCTATCACCATAACTTATAGCTGCATGTCTTAGTAGATTTGCTAAAGTTTTTGCTGTGACTGTAGATACTCTTGAGAGTCCTGACCCATTAGAGATATAGGTTGAGTTTGGCTCTAGTATATTATAACGGTTTAAAATTCTTTCAATAGCCTTTCGACCTTTCATAGTATTGCTAGGAGGTGTAAAAAGCTTAGAACCTAGAGTCAACATTAGCTGTCTTGCCATTAGATTATTACTCTCTTTTGCAATTATAGAGATAACCTCTTCTAAGGTAGGAGAGTAGTGAGAAAATATATATTTAGCCTTTTGGGGAACTCTATGAAGCTTTAATTTACCTCTAAAAGAGATACCATTTGCTTTCATCTTTGCTTTTAGTGCATAATAAAAAGATTTATATGGTTGAGTTACCACTTTACATATCTTTCTATCTCCACACCTTTTAGCTAACCGTCCTGAAAAGGTAATAATAGATTGACTACCTCTCTCTTTGATACTCACTTTTGGCCAAGAACGCCCTCTTCTACAACTTCCATTAACAGGTCTAATCTTATTGACAACCTTATAGCTCCAATCTGGTATATCTCTTTTGATTTTAATAGCTCTACCTGAGGTTGTTACACATAGAGTACTTTTTCTCTCATTGAACATCAGAGCATCAGGCATTGCATTATATGGACTGTAGATATTTTTATCAAATCTGGAGCTATTTCTATTGGATACTTGAAACAGTGTTCTATCTATAACTATATTTCCCAATATCTTACGAACCCCTAATGAGCGAATATGATTTACAATCTCATCCAAATCCTCTGTCTTTAGAGTAGGGTCTCCTGAAGCTTTTACTATTAAGTCACCTCTGAGTACCCCTTTTCTTATATAACCTGTGTAGTAAAATTTGGTCTCCCATCGATAGTCATATCCTAGACCAAGAACACCTGCATAGATTGTTAAAAGCTTAATAACAGATGCTGGTGTTCTTTTTTTGTGAATATTCCAAGAGGCAATAGGCTCTCTACTAGAGTGTATATCTTGTATATAGATACTATATGAGTTTGGATTAAGAGGAATTGGTTGGATTTTATTATCCAACTCAAAAGGGATATATCCATCACCCCATATAGCGATATTAAAAAATAGAACTAAGGCTACTAAATATTTCACAACTCAGTCCAAAACTCTATTTAGAGTTCTTTTTATCTCTAGCAGCTCTTTTTCTAACAATAGAGTCAAGAGATTTTTTTCTAATTCTAATACTCTTAGGAGTAATTTCAATTAACTCATCATCCTCTATCCACTCCATAGCCCCCTCTAGTGTAATCTCTCTTGGTTTTACAAGCTTAATAGCATCATCTGCTCCACTTGTTCTCATATTGGTTAACTGTTTTCCTTTTAGAGGGTTTACATCAAGGTCACCAGGTCTTGAAGATTCACCAATAACCATTCCCACATACACTTTATCCTGAGGTTTTATAAACATAACTCCTCTAGCTTGTAAGTTAAATATAGAAAAAGCAACAGCCTCACCATTTTCCATAGAGACCAAAGCACCCTGAGTTCTACTCTCAACATGTCCTGTATATGGTCTATACTCCAGATAAGAGTGGTTCATAATCCCCTCACCTTTTGTATCTGTGAGAAACTCACTTCTAAATCCAATCAGACCACGAGCAGGAATTTCAAACTCCAATCTAACAGTACCATCTGGCATTGGAGTTAGTGATGTCATCTCTGCTTTTCTCTTTCCAAGTTTTTCTATAGCAACGCCTTGGAACTCCTCTGGAACATCAACAACTAGATGCTCAAATGGCTCCATCTTGACACCATTTTCCTCTTTTACTACAACCTCTGGTCTAGCTAATAGGAACTCAAACCCCTCTCGTCTCATATTTTCAGCCAAAATCCCAATCTGAAGCTCACCACGACCTGAGACTTTAAACGAAGCATCATCCATAGGCTCCATACGCATAGCGATATTTGTCTCCATCTCTTTTTCAAGTCTATCTCTTAATTTATTACTTGTTACATGTTTTCCCTCAGTTCCAGCTAATGGTCCATCATTTACAGACATAATAACAGATAGTGTAGGCTCCTCTACATGCATAGGGTCAAGTGGCACAGGATTATTCACATCACAAATAGAATCCCCCACATCTATATCATTAAATCCAGCAATTGCCACAATATCACCAGCTTCAGCCTCATCTATATCAATTCTCTCTAACCCTTTAAATCCTATTAGTTTAGAGACTCTCGATTTTGTCTTTTCACCAGAGGCTTTAACTAGAACAAACTCATCACCCTTTTTAATCTTTCCATTAAAAATTCTAGCAATTCCAATTCTACCTACAAAGTTATCACTATCAAGTGTAAAAACTTGTGCTTGTGTATCACTATCTGGGCTTCCCTTTGGATAAGGTACCTTATCTATAATAGCTTCAAAAAGAGGAGTCATATCTTTGTTTTCATCCTCCATCTCCCATTTAGCATAACCATCTCTAGCTGCTGCATATAAAACAGGAAACTCCAACTGCTCCTCATTTGCATCAAGTGCCACCAACAAATCAAAAACTTCATCCATAACTCTATCTGGATTGGCACCATCTTTATCTATTTTATTGATAACAACCACAGGAATAAGATTTAGCTCTATTGCTTTTTTAAGTACAAACTTAGTCTGAGGCATAACTCCCTCTTGTGCATCTACAAGCAAAAGAACTCCATCAACCATCTTTAGAACCCTCTCAACCTCTCCACCAAAATCAGCGTGACCAGGGGTATCTATAATATTAATCTTGTGGTCGCCATATCTAATAGCTGTATTCTTAGATAAAATAGTAATACCTCTCTCTTTTTCGATAGCATCACTATCCATAGCTCTCTCTTCAATTTGCTGATGAGCAGCAAATGTTCCACTTTGTTGAAGTAACTCATCAACTAAAGTTGTCTTACCGTGGTCAACATGGGCAATTACGGCAATATTCTTGATTTTTTGCATTAAACAATTTCCTAATATAATAAATTATGGAAATTATATCAAAAAGAGTTTATAATAACACACAACTAAGCTATTGGAGAATATAATGGAAATTACACTTATGCACCACACGCCACTAGAGGTTTGTGCTTATGCTATTAGAACATGTTGGCAAAGTTTTGATAAAAGTGATAATGGTGGTGAAAAAGATAAAGCTCTAATAGATAGAGTAGGCAATAAATATAAACACTCTTCAACCCTAGAACACTTAGTCTATACATTTTATATAAAAGGCATCTCAAGAGCTTTACTTCAAGAGTTAGCAAGACATAGAGTAGCATCTCTTAGCGTCAAAAGTACAAGATATACTCTAAAAGAGCTAAAAGACAAAGAGCCATTTAAAGAAGATGACTTTGAGAGTGCAAAAGAGTTTATAGTCCTAACAGGAAATAGTATGGTTGATAGTGCATCTATCAAGGCTTTAAATAATCTACAATCTATATTAAAAGAGGGAATATCTAATGATATTGCTAAATTTTGCCTACCAGAGAGTTACAAAACGGAACTAACATGGACAATTAATGCTAGAAGTTTACAAAATTTTATTAAATTAAGAAGTAATAAAAGTGCATTATGGGAAATCAGAGAATTAGCAAATAAGTTATATAATAAACTTCCAGAGGAGCATCAATATATCTTTTCTGAGCATATTTATAAATAAAAAAAAACAAAAAAAAACAATTATATCACTTTTACGAAATTAATAATCATATTTTAGATTATTTATTATATTTTTATAAATAAAATATGTTATACTTATGTAAATTTTAAATATATTAAGGAGATTAAGTTATGAAATTGAAAACTTCAATTATAGCTATTGCTGCATTAAGCAGTATGAGTTTTGCAGGTGGAGATATTGGTGGTGTGACTACTTTTGAAACAGGAGATGTAGTAGCTGCTGAAGTAGAAGCAGTTGAACCAGAGCCTCAAGTAGTACAACAACCAGAACCACAAAAAGTAGTGGAAACACCTAAAAAAGAAGAGCCAAAACCTGTAGAAAAACCATCAGTTAGTCCATTCTATATGGGTGGTGCATTAACTAATATGGGAACAAGAACTGATGATAGAGTAAACCTATTAGGTGAAGAAGATAATCAAGATAGACAATTCGGTTTAACTGGTGTTGTTGGTTATGATTTTATGGATTATCTAGGAGCTGAACTTAGAGCAGCAATGGGTGTATCTGGTGAAAAAGACGATAAAATGAAACAAGTTGGAGTATATCTAAAACCACAATATCCAATTGCAGATACTGGTATTGATATTTATGGTCTTCTTGGTTATGCTTGGGCAAATATGTCAGATTCTGGTAAAATGACTGGTATGAACAATGGTTTCTCTTATGGTGCAGGTCTTGATTATGGTGTAACTGAAAATATTTCTGTATTTACAGATGTTGTTAACTACCTTAAAGATGATGATACTAACTCTCAATGGGGTGCTAACCTTGGTGTAAAATATAATTTCTAATTCATATTTATATACATTGTATTAAGTCTTATTTGACTTAATACAACTCTCTAACTTTCAATTAAAATATTTCTAAGAATTTACTATATCAAGTTTTTAAATATATTTTAAAAACCAACATGGGGAATAACTTGAAAATTATAATTATCTTAACACTGTTTTTAAGCTTTATCTACTCAACAGAGCTAGATAGACAATTATCTTTACAATTACAAAATGAATCTAAACCAATCAAATCTATATATAAGATGAATCATAACCATCCACTATGGATAGGACATGCAAACAATTTACATATATTAACAGATGCACTTCAAAATCCATACTATAACTATAAATATAAAAGATTTGAACAAGACACCATAGACCAATATAGCTATCTACTTCATGATGGTATGGATTTAAACCAAAATAGTAATGAACTAGCTAAACTTGATATAGCATTTACAAAAAGTTATATAGACCTTGCAAACTTTATTGTAAAAAGTGATATAGATTGGAATATGGTATCTAATAAACTAGCTGAACTAAAAGAGACAAAAGATATAAAAGCTGTATGGGAGATGGTTAGAAAAAATCCTCCATCAACCAAAAGATTATTTAATGCTCTAACTAATCAAAATATAGATAAGTTTTTAAAATCTATTACACCACAAAAACAAAGACATGCCGAGCTAGTTGATGCACTAAATATATATAGAGAAAAGTCTACACTAAATATACCTAGAATTCCATATACAAAAAATTTCAAAGGTTTAAAGTATGGAGATGTAGATGATAAAATAGTAGCTATAAAAAAGAGATTGGTTATATCAGGTGACTACCCAAGAGAAGATAGCTATAGTAATCTATATGATGATAAACTAAAGTATGCTATATATAACTATAAAAGAAGATTTAACTTAGAACAAAATGGGATTATAGACAAAGTAACTATATACTATATGAATAAACCTATGAGTCTATTGGTACAAAGCATTATTACTAACTTAGATAAACTAAAAGTATTCCCAAATGAGTTCCCAAAAGAGTATATTTTAGTTAATATTCCTGACTTTAGTATGGACTATTATAAAAATGGTAAATCTATTCTACATATGAGTGCAGTGATAGGAAGACCTCAAAGACCTACTCCTATATTTCAATCAAAAATGACATATTTAGAGCTAAATCCAAATTGGAATATTCCTGAAAACTTAGTTAGAAGAGACCTAATCCCAACTCTTATGGAAGAGCCTGATTATATGCAGAAACATAATATACATGTATTTAAAGGTTGGGGTACCAATAGTGAGATAAAAAACTTTGATATTAAAAAACTATTCCCATACCAAGATGAATCAAAAGGTCATATACCTTATAGATTTGTTCAATTTCCAGGTGATGATAATGCACTAGGTAGAATTAAATTTATGTTCCCAAATAAATACTCTGTATATCTTCATGATACAGATAATAAATCTCTATTTGAAAGAAGATATAGAGTATATAGCTCTGGATGTATGCGTATATCTAAACCATTTGAGCTACTAGAAGCACTAAAACCTCACCTCAGAAAAAGTGAACTCAAGCTTATAAACAAATATAGAAACAGTTTAGAGAACAAAATATTTAAATTCACTAAACCATTAACAGTACAAACAGCCTATTTTACCGTTTTCCAAAGAGATGGCATGATTTTCTTTAGAAAAGATATATATGGATATGATAAGTTCATAGAAGAGTCTGTAATACCAGAAATAGCAAACGACATAACAATATATTAACCAAAAGTAGGGTTCCCCCCTACTCTACCACTCTTTCCTTCTAATTTTAATCTCTGTGCATGTGTAATAGCAATTGCCATAGCATCTGTAATATCAAAAGGTTTTATATCCTTCTTTAAATTTAATAGACGCTTAACCATAAAAGCTACTTGCTCTTTTGATGCTTTTCCATTTCCTGTAATAGATTTTTTCACTTGAAGAGGTGTATACTCTTCATAATTTCCAACAGATAAAATTATCTTCAAACTTAAGGCTCCACGAAACTGTGCTAACTTCAACACTGTCTTAGGATTGTAAGCAAAAAATATATCTTCAATTGCCACTTCATCTATCACATATGATGATAATATTACATCTAATCCTTTAGTCAGCTCTAATATTTGCTCTTTTAAAATATTTTTTTTAAATTTAAGCAAACCTGCCTCTACTAACTTATACTTTTCACTATCAAACTCTAGTATACAGTAACCAAGATTTCGGGTTCCAGGGTCTATTCCTAATATTTTCATTCACACCTTTATTCACAGTGTGAATAAAAATATTCACCACCGTTTTATACCCATATTTTAGCCAATTTTAGATAATATTTAAAGAATTATTCACATTAAGAATGGAAAAGATATGGGCATAGGTAATAAAGTACTAAAAAAACTTCAGCAAGAGATAAGTAATCAAGAGTGGAATAGATATATTAAACCTCTAATATATGATGAGAAAGGCTCAAGAAGTAATATCGCTCAATTTTATGCACCAAATATGCTAATAGCCAAATGGATTAAAACAAAATATGAGAAAAAGATAGCTCATCTATTTGAGTTAGAGAGTGGAATAAAACCCCAAGTAATTATATCTATATCAAATAATCAAACCCAACAAACTACTACAAAAAGTAAAAAAAGTAGTGAACCAGAGGGGAAAATACAAGGTAAAAGTACTATTTTAAACCCCTCTTTCACATTTGAGAGCTTTATTGTGGGAGACTCTAACCAATTTGCCTATACTACAGCAAAAAGTGTGGCAGAGAAACCTGGAGCTTTATATAACCCCCTATTTTTATATGGTGGAGTAGGACTTGGTAAAACTCACCTAATTCAAGCTATAGGAAACTATCAAATTGCTATGGGTAAAAAGGTTATATATACAACATTTGAGCAGTTTATGAATAAGTTTACTTCACATCTTCGTTCACAAACTATGGATAGATTTAGAGAACACTTTAGAGAGTGTGATATTCTACTAATTGATGATATTCAATTCCTAAGCCGAAAAGAGCAGACACAAGAGGAGTTTTTTCACACCTTTAATGAACTACACCAAGCCAAAAAACAAATAGTAATCACATCAGATAGACAACCAAACAAAATTGCAGGTCTAGTTGACAGATTAAAAAGTCGTTTTGAGTGGGGATTGATGGCTGATATTCAACCACCTGGACTTGAAACAAAAATAGCAATTATCCAGAAAAAATGTGAAATAGATGGAATAGACCTAAACAAAGATATTATCAACTTCATCGCTTCAAATATGGGCAATAACATCAGAGAAATAGAGGGTGCAATTATCAAGCTAAACGCATATAGTGGACTAATGAACCAAGAGTTAACATTAGAGTTTGCACAAAATGTGATAAAAGACCAACTAGAAGAGAAACAAGCTAATGTATCAATAGATGACATAGTAAAACTAGTTTCAAAAGAGCTAAATGTAAAACTCTCCGATATAAAATCCAAAAAACGAACAAAAGATGTTGTAAATGCTAGAAGAATATCTATATATCTAGCTAGAAACCTAACACCAAACTCTATGCCACAAATTGCACTATATTTTGGAATGAAAGACCATACAGCAGTAAGCCATGCTATGAAAAAAATCACTGAAATAATTGAAGAAAACGAAAACTTTAAAGTACTTCTTGAAGAATTATCAAACAAAATCAATTCAAGTACATCACAATTTGATTAAAAAAAAGATATAATCATAAAAAGTGAAAATATGTGAAAAACTAAAGCTTGATATTTCAATACAAAACAATTAAATATCAACAAACAGATAAGTTTTTCACATTTTCAAAAAACACTACTACTAATACTATCTATTATTATAAAAATAGATAAAATCTAAAGGAGTCTAAAGTGAAGATTGTAGTAACAAAACAACTTATTGAATCTATACTAATAAACCAACAACCATTTTTAGAAAAAAAAGATGCAAGTCAAATAACTTCACATGTTTATATAGAAGCACAAAATAACATTTGTACAATAAAAGCTACAGATGCAGAGATAGGATTAATAATCAAAACTGATAATATAATTATAGAAGAAGAGGGTGCTATAACTGCAAATGGTAAAAAACTCTTAGATATAATTAGAATATTAAAAGATGAAGATATAATTTTAGAACAAATCGAAAACAACTTAAATATCAAACAAAACAAATCAAAATTTAAACTTCCTATATTTAATCCTAAAAATTTTCCAACATATCCTACAATAGAAAATAAATCACAAATTTCACTTGACTCAATCAACCTAATAAAAGGATTAAAACATATATCCTCAGCTATAGATAATAATAATCCAAAATTTGAATTAAATGGTGCATTAATAGATATCCAAGAAGAAAAAACAAATTTGGTAGGAACAGATACTAGAAGATTAGCAGTAGCATCTATTGAACAACAGAGTCAAAATCAAATATCAATTATAATACCTAAAAAAGCAATTATGGAAATTCAAAAATTATTTATGGATAAGATAGAGATATACTATGACCAAACAAATCTAATTATTACAAATGATAGATATTATTTTTTTACTAGATTAATCAATGGAAATTATCCTGATTATAAAAGAATTATCCCTAAAAATACAAAATACACTATAAAATTACCTAAAAAAGAGATGGTAAATGCTATAAAAATGATAACAGCTATATCTCAGGATATCAAAATGACATTTAATCAAGATTCAATAATATTTAACTCTCTAGCAGCAGATAATATAGAGGCTAAAACAGAATTACTTATCTCTACACCATTAAATAATTTTGAATTAAATGTGAATAGCAGATATTTATTGGATTTTATATCTCAAGTTGATAATTTAGAATTTGAAATTTTATTAAATGAACCCACTCTACCATTTATTTTAAAGGATAACCAATTTATAACTGTTATAATGCCAATTATCGTTTAATGTTAGGAAGATAGATGTCAAATAAAAATCAAACAAAATACATATTTGTTACAGGAGGAGTTCTTAGCTCCCTTGGAAAAGGAATTACAGCTGCAAGTATAGGAACACTACTTAAACATTCAGGTTTTAGAGTAGGAGTTTTAAAATTAGACCCATATATCAATGTAGACCCAGGAACTATGTCACCACTAGAACATGGTGAAGTTTTTGTAACAAAAGATGGAGCAGAAACAGATTTAGATTTAGGTCACTATGAGAGATTTTTAGATAACTCTCTAACTCAAAATAACAACTTTACTACAGGTCAAATTTATAAAACAGTTATAGAGAACGAGAGACAAGGTAAATACCTAGGAAAAACTATTCAAATAGTTCCTCATATAACCAATGAGATAAAAGAGAGAATAATTTTAGCTGGTGAACCAAAAGATATTTTGATAGTTGAACTTGGTGGTACAACTGGAGATATGGAGGGGATGCCTTTTCTTGAAACTATTAGACAGATGAGACATGAATTAGGCAAAGATAGAGTAATGAATGTACATGTAACTCTACTTCCATACATTAGAACAGCAGATGAGCTAAAAACAAAACCAACTCAACACTCAGTTCAAGAGCTTAGAAGAATAGGTATAACTCCACAGATGCTAATTCTAAGAGCAGAAGAGAGAATACCAAATGAGATTAAGAAAAAAATAGCATATACTTGTGATGTAGATACAGACTCTGTAATAGAAGCTGTTGATGCACCAACTATATATCAAGTACCATTAAATTTCAAAGTCCAAGATATTCTAAAACCTATAGCTAAACAGTTAAATTTAGGAGAACTAAAACCAAATATGCAACAGTGGGCTGATTTAGTTCGTAAAATTATAGAACCAAAAGATAAAACAACTATAGCTTTTGTTGGAAAATATCTTGATTTAAAAGAGTCATATAAGTCTCTAACTGAAGCACTTATTCACGCTGGTGCTAATCTTGATGCAAAAGTTGAGATTAAATGGGTTGATAGTGAAAAGATTGAAAATAATAGTGCAAAGCAGTATCTATTAGATTGTGATGGTATTTTAGTTGCAGGTGGATTTGGTGAGAGAGGAGTTGAGGGTAAAATTCAAGCCATACAGTATGCTAGAGAGAACAAAATTCCATTTTTAGGCATCTGTTTAGGAATGCAGTTAGCTATGATAGAGTATGCTAGAAATGTACTAGGAATAAAAGATGCTACATCTGTAGAGTTTGATGAGAATACAAAAGAGCCAATAATCTTCCTAATAGATGAGTTTATAGATGCAGCAGGAGCTAAACAGGTTAGAACAACCACATCTCCAATGGGTGGAACTATGAGACTAGGGGAGTATGAGTGTAATACAAAAGATGGCTCTATCCTAAGAGAAGCATATGGTGCCTCTACAATATTTGAAAGACATAGACATCGATATGAAGCTAATCCTGCATATAGAGAGGCTCTTGAGCTAAATGGTATGATGATAACAGGTGAATCAAATGGACTAATAGAGGCTGTTGAGGTGGTTGACCATCCTTGGTTTTTGGGTGTTCAGTTTCACCCAGAGTTTACATCAAGACTACAAAATCCAAACCCATCTATATTATCATTTGTAAAAACAGCACTAAATAACAATAGATGATATATGAAAATATAACTCCAAATCAGATTAACCAAAAACTACAATCTAGGTTTGCCAAAGATGGTTTTTTATCTTTGGCAAACCTCCCACACCCCTCAAAACTAAAAGATATGGATAAAGCTACAAAGAGAATAGTAGAGGCTATCCAAAACCGAGAGAAGATTGTACTAATAGGTGATTATGATGTTGATGGAGTGGTTTCTACGACGATTATGAAGCTTTTTTTTGATGAGATAGGGGTTGAGCTAGGGTGGATAATCCCAAACCGTTTTAGGGATGGTTATGGACTTTCTGCCAATATTATCCCAAAGATAAAAGATTATGATTTAGCAATTACAGTTGATAATGGTATCTCAGCTATAGAGGCATCAAAGCTTTGCAAAGAGCATAATATAGATTTAATCATTACAGACCACCATATAGTACCCAAAGAGCTTCCCCTAGCCTATGCTATAATAAATCAAAAACAGAGAGACTGTTCATTTCCTTATGAGGAGATTTGTGGAGCTCAAATAGCTTGGTATTTAATAGCATCACTAAACAGAGCATTAAATAGCAAAATAGATATAAAGTCATATCTTGTTTTGGTCTCTATTGCTATTATTGCTGATATTATGCCACTAAAACATATCAATAGAGCAATGGTCAATGCAGGTTTAAAACTTCTGCCAAAAAGCAGACTACCTGCTATTAGAGCCTTTTTGGATAGATTAGATAAAGAGGTGCTAAACTCCGAAGATATAGCATTTCAGATAGCCCCAGTTTTAAATAGTGCAGGGCGAATGGATGATGCAAAGTGGGCTGTAGAGTTTTTGACAAGTTCAAATATATATGATGCCAAGATTAGGCTAGAGAGACTAGTTGAGTTTAATGAAAATAGAAAAGCAGTAGAGGCACAGATAACAGAGGAAGCCCTAAATCTAGTCAATCCAGATGATAAAGTGATAGTAGTAAATGGAGAGAATTGGCATGAGGGTGTAGTAGGAATAGTAGCCTCAAGAGTAGGGCGAGTACATAAAAAGCCTACAATAGTTCTAACCAAAAGTGAACAGGGCGATTTAAAGGGTAGTGGACGAAGTTTTCATGTATGTAATCTTTTTAAGATAACCCAAAAGTCTAAAGGGCTACTAAATAAATTTGGAGGACATCATGCTGCTATAGGTTTGAGTCTCTCTTTTGCGAACCTAGATAGATTTAAAAAAGAGCTTCAACAAAATTATTTGGCTGAAAACTATACTGAAGAGATAATAGACAAAGATATACTAGGTGCATTGGATTTTAAATATATCAATTTTGATTTAATAGATATGCTAAAGCAGTACGAAACCTATGGAGAGGCAAATAGTCGTCCAAAGTTTATCACATATGGTGTAGTAATAGAAGATGTAGTAGATATGGGTAAAAATGGTGAACATAAAAGATTCACTTTTTCACATAATGGATATATTCAAACTGGAGTAATGTTTAAAACCAAAGAGCAGTTTACTATAGGTGATAGCGTAGATATAATCTATCATATTAGTGAGAACCATTTTAATAATAGAGTCTCTATACAGTTGATGGTTGAGAGTGTCATTGGCTTTTAATAAGTAGACTTCTTACAAAATTAGGAACCGATGGCTTTAGCCTCGCTTTTTTGGGGACTCTTGTGCCATGCACTCTCTTTGAGAAAGTCTCCGATTCCGAAGAGTTTTGAAAGAAGTCTAATATTAGTAATACAATACTAACTACTCTGTTTTATCTTTCCCACCCACTCATTTAGAGTCTTTTCAAATCCAATATTTGAACTCTCATAAAATTTTAGCTCTTTGGTTAAGTAATTTTGAGCAATCCAACCTCCAAAGTTATGTGGATTTAGATACTCTTTTGAGTGAGTTTTTATATGGGGTGGGATAGGGTGTATCTCTCCATTTTTAACAGCATCTAAAGCACTGTTGATTGCTCTATATGAGCTATTGGATTTTGGAGATGAGGCTAGATATACTACTAGTTGTGCTAGAGGAATTCTAGCCTCTGGATAGCCTATATGTTTGACTATATTAAGAGTTGATGAGGCTAGGTTTAGA
>Ga0256843_1000889_pt1 | contig 24582 bp, 23 predicted proteins | sample AlvinellametaG_FD_191572 | JGI IMG/M metagenome (GOLD analysis project Ga0256843, IMG submission 191572) | Pompeii worm associated microbial communities from hydrothermal vent at the East Pacific Rise, Pacific Ocean - Alvinella | ecosystem: Host-associated > Annelida > Integument > Unclassified ... | reverse complement strand
AAACCGGCTGCCGGAAACAAACAGTATTCGCTTTTTGATGAAGAAGGACAAGAAGCTGCCGCCGAAAGTGCTTATCAAACTTTTGAAACTTGGGACAAATTTTACCAAGCCGTAGAAACCCCTAAAGCCAAAGAATTACTGTTAGAAAAACTTCGTCAAGCCAATGAAGCGGCATTGAGCCACTACCCCGGTCGTTTTGCCTTTGAACAAGAGAAATACTATTTGGCAACCGCCATTAATCCGGGTAAGGTCTATCACTTTGCGGTCGAAAAAGAAATACAGCAAGAATTGTATAAGTTTAAAGATTTTGTATCCAACAATCAAAAATCTAAAACAGGCTATGATTTAAAAGAGTTTTATAAACTACTGACTTATAACAAATTAGACTTAAAAGGCGATTTGTATGATATCATGCTGATTCATTATCTGCTCAACCCCGAGATGCGTAACGAATTGGAAATTTTGGCCGAAAATTATTTGAATTTAAAGATAGAAAAACCCGGTAAAAAATCCACCGAGCAAGATTGGATCAATTATGCGGCGCTCAAAGCGGATATCAGTTTACGGCTGAAAGACGTGATGCTCGAAAAACTCAATCAATCCGATGCCAAGGATTTGTATTTTAATCTCGAAATGCCCTTGATGAAGGTTTTGGGCGATATGGAATTGGCCGGTATCAAATTGGATGTTACTATTTTAAAAGAAATTGATGAGAAACTTCAAAAAGAAATAGCCCGTTTGGAAAAAGAGATATTCGAATTGGCCGGAAAAACCTTCAATATAGGTTCTCCCAAACAATTGGGATTGATTCTGTTTGAAAAAATGCAATTAGATAGTAAAGCCAAAAAAACCAAAACCGGACAATACTCTACTTCCGAAGAGGTTTTAAAAAAATATTTGGATAAACATGAAATCATCAAAAAAATACTGGAATGGCGTAGTTTGACCAAGCTCAAATCCACTTATATAGATTCGTTACCAAAGCAAATCAATCCGGTAACGGGACGTATTCATACCCATTTTAACCAGGCGGTTACCTCTACGGGTCGTTTGAGTTCCACCGATCCTAATTTGCAGAATATTCCCATACGCACCAAATGGGGACAAGAAATTCGTAAAGCTTTTGTGGCCGAAAAGGGACACAAACTTATCTCTGCCGATTATTCGCAAATAGAGTTGCGGTTGATAGCCACATTTAGCCAAGATGCCGAGATGCTCGAAGCCTTTAAAAAAGGAGAAGATATTCACCGTGCCACTGCTGCCAAGGTATTTGGTATTCCCATTGAAGCAGTAACCAAAGAACAACGTTCACACGCCAAAAGTGTCAATTACGGAATTATTTACGGGCTGTCGGCACACGGTTTGAGTCAACAAACAGGATTGAGCCGCAGCGAGTCTAAAAAATTGATAGATACCTATTTTGAAACCTATCCTACGCTCAAAAAATATATTGCCGGCCAAGTGGACAAGGTGCGTAAAAAAGGCTATGCCGAAACCATTTTGGGACGCCGCCGTTATTTGCGTGATATCGATTCGCGTAATGCCATAGTGCGGGCTGCCGCCGAACGCAATGCGGTAAATGCGCCCTTGCAAGGAAGTGCAGCGGATATCATCAAAAAAGCAATGATAGAAATTCAAGACGAATTAAAAAAAGCTTTTCAAACTAAAATGTTATTGCAAGTGCACGATGAACTGGTCTTTGAAGCACCAAGTAAAGAAGTAGAGCAGGTCACAAGCTTAATCAAAGAGAAAATGGAAAATGTCGTAAAATTGGATGTGCCGTTAACCGTGGATATTGGAGTAGGGAATAACTGGTATGAAGCGCATTGATAATTAATTAAATGTAGAAGCTTTAATTATAAAAAAAAACAATTTACCTCGTATTATAATTTTTTAAAGCAATCAGAGAAGCCATAAAAAAGACAATTAATATCAGATTTAAATAGCCTCCTGAAATAATGGTTAGGGCTGCACCTTGCAACAGATTCCGAATAGGTTTTCGTAATAAAAACGGTAATAAAGGAAAGAAAAATACCATCCATTTGGGATATAAAGTTTTTTGCGTCCATACTTGATAGATAAATAAACCCGACAGCAAAGCAAAAAGCGGATAAACAAATAACCGGACGGTTTGATTGACTTTGATCGCCAACCGGCTGCTTTCTGTGATATCCAAATGGTTTTGATAGGCTATTTTGGCTGAAGTTGCAATGGCGGTATAGACACCGTGCACAACGCCATAAGCTATCAAAATAGCCGCAAATAATAGAACTACGGTATGGCGTATCCAAGGTTTGTCAGGTTTAAAGGCATAATAAACAGGTATTAAACCAAATAAATAAAACCAAGTTGCCAATAAGGCTAAAACACCACTTGAAATAATACGCCAGTCGGCAGATACGGCCATATTTTGCAAACGATTTGTATGCCGGCCATTATAATATAAAAGCATATCTCCGCTAAATAAAAGCAGGCCTCCTATTATAGCAAGGATGTTTCCTATGATGATTTGTCGTTTTATCTGGTTCATAATAATTGATATACCATATTCATAAACTGTTTAACACGTTCATAATCAACATCATTAGCCCAATATCCGTCTTTTTTAAAATAGGATCCTACAATTAAGGCATCGGCAATCGGCAAGTATTGGTTAACATTATCAACATTCACTCCCGAACCTACTATTACCGGTAAGCCGGTATTTTCTTTGACTTTATTAAGTTCTTTTATATCAGCTTCCGATCCGGTATGCACTCCGGTAACAATGACACCGTCCGATAAGAAAAATTCTGCTGCGTGTGCCATTTCAACAATATCCAAATCGGCAGTCAGGGCATGCGAACTGTGTTTCTTTTTTATATCCGTAAAAACGGCAATATGTTCGGCTCCAATTTGTTTTCGGTAGCGCAGCAGTGTAGCGGCATTGCTGTCTATATACCCCTCATCGGCCAAATGTCCAAAAACAAAACCTTCGCCTCGTATAAAATCAGCACCCGAATTGAGAGCGGCTGCCAGGGCTGCTTGATTGGCGCCGGCCAAAATTTGTATTCCCAAAGGTAAACCGGTTTCCTTTTTGATAAGATAAGCAATGATGGCCATCAAACTGCTGATTTCATGCCCCACATTATTTTTAACATAAGGCACATCGTGCATATTTTCAATCATCAAGGCGTGAATACCGGCTTTTTTGTAAAGATGAGCTTCTGTTAAGGCTTTATCAATAATAGCTTTTGTATTGTTTTGATATTTAGGAGTGCCCGGTAAAGCTGCCAGGTGTATCATGCCTATAATTGCAGGGTGTTTTTTAAAAATTTTGTCAAATCTTGATTTCATAATATGAAAATTATCTTGTAAATTTATCAAATATTTTAGAAACAAATGTCCAAATCTATCCAAATTACCGTTTTTGGGGCGGCCAATGCAGACATTACCGGTTTTTCGAAAGAAAAATTGATATATAAGGATGCCAATATTGGTCGTATGACTATTTCGGCCGGTGGGGTGGGGCGCAATATCGCCGAAAATTTAAAACTTTTAGGCTTTAATGTAAATTTTTCGGGTGTCTTTGGCGACGATCCTTTTAGCCGTTTTTTAATAGACGATTGTCAACAAAAACAAATAAATATTTCCGAAAGTCTGTTTTTAAAAAATCAATCGGCTGCTACATTTTTAGCAGTTATGGACGAACATCACGATTTGGCTGTGGGTATTTCGGCAATGCAATTATATGATGAGTTGGATAAAGCGTTGTTTGTCAATAATTTGAAAAATAATTTAAAAACCGGTTATATTGTGTTGGAAACCAATTTTAAGGCTGATATTTTAAGTGGTATTGTAGAAAAATATCAAGGAGCCAAATTTATTTTAGATACGGTTTCGGGTAAAAAATCTTTAAGAGCTCTGCCCATTTTAGAACACTTGTATATTTTAAAAACCAATTTGCTGGAAGCACAAATATTAAGCGATATACAAATAACCGGTAAAACCGGCTTGTCAACATTAGTGCGGTTTTTCTTGAATAAAGGTGTGCAAAAAGTTTTTATAACTCTTGGAAAAGATGGTGTTATTTTCGGTGATGAGCATCAAATAGTCCATAAAAAATCCATACCTTCGCAAGTCTATAATACCATTGGTGCGGGAGATGCTTTTCTATCCGGATTGGTTTATGCCGATGCAAAGGATTTAGATATAAATTTGATGGCGGATTATGGTATGGCTGCGGCAGCATTGACTGTTGGGTCAAATGCGGCTGTTAGCCCTAAAATGTCTCCCGAACAACTAAAAAATATTTTAAATAATGCATAAATATTTGGCTATAAAACCTGAAGTGGCGCATGCTTTACAAACTAAAAAGGCGGTTGTCGCTTTAGAATCGACCATTATTTCTCACGGGATGCCATATCCTAAAAATATGCAAACCGCTTTGCAAGTAGAAGAAACCGTTAGAGCAGCCGGCGCCATACCGGCGACTATAGCTTTAATGAACGGACAGATAAAAATAGGCTTAACAGTTGATGAAATAGAAATGTTGGCCAAGCAAGGCACATCGGTCATCAAGACCAGCCGGCGTGATATACCCTATATTCTTTCAAAAAAAATGACCGGTGCTACAACGGTATCAGCCACTATGATAGCGGCCGAACTGGCAGGCATCAAAGTATTTGCAACCGGAGGTATTGGTGGTGTTCATCGTGGTGCCGAAAAAACTTTTGATATATCTGCTGATTTGCAGGAACTGGCCCACACCAATGTGGCAGTGGTGTGTGCCGGTATCAAATCTATTTTGGATTTGGGTTTAACCTTAGAATATTTAGAAACCATGGGAGTGCCGGTTTTAGGTTACCAAACCAAAGAATTACCGGCTTTCTACACCCGTAAAAGCGGGTTTGAGGTGGATTATAAAATGGATACTCCTGAAGAAATAGCTGATTTGTTACAAACCAAATGGGAGGTCGGATTAAGAGGAGGTGTTGTTATTGCCAATCCGGTTCCCGAATCCGATGCTCTGGATGAAATAGTTATGAAACAAGCTATTGATAAAGCAATAGCCGAACAACAAGCATTAGGCATTAAAGGTAAGGAAAGCACACCGTTTTTACTGGCCAAAGTTAAAGAATTAACCCAAGGTCAAAGTTTGGTTTCCAACATACAGCTGGTTTTAAATAACGCCCGATTGGCGGCGCAGATTGCAGTTAATTTATAAATTTATTCAATATAGGAAGTGGTAAAGAAAAAAATAATGATTTTAGATTAATATAATTGTTATTCAAGAATAGTTTAAATTCCATTCAAAAAATCATAAATATTATCACTGCGTTTCAATCCGAGTTTTTTACGCAACTGGTAACGGGCGGTTTTGACACTGCCTTCCGAAATATTGAGCAACGAAGCGGTTTCTTTGATACTAAAACGCAATTTAATTAAGGCGGCTAACTTTAGTTCGGATGGAGTTATTTTGTCGTTTATTTCCTTTAAACGTTTAAAAAAGTTTTTATTGATTTCTTCAAAATACTGCCTAAACAATTCCCAATCTTTTTCCGATTGCATACTTCTTTTTAAACGGCGTTTCAAGTCCTTGATTTCCTTATAAGTTTCCGAACCGGTATTTTTGATAGAAGACAAAGCTTGCATGATTTCTTCAAGCAATTTGTTTTTTTGCAACATTATAAGTGCTTGTGTGGTCAGCTCTCGTGTTTTGTGTTGCAAGGCTTGTTCCATCTTTTCTTTTTCGGCACGTAACAATTCTTTTTCCAATAAATTTTTTTTGCGACGCAAAGCAAAATTACGAGCCAAAAAAGCGAGTATTAAAAGCGAAAGCAACAAACCGCCGATTAATAAATGTTTAATTTGTTTGTCTTTTTGTTGTTTGAGCTGCATTTTTTCAATCTCCAACTGTTTTTTTTTGTTTTCGTAACGCGATTCCAAATCGGCTATCTGTATCTTGGCTTGTTTTTCTTTTAAAGAATCTTGATAATCTATAAAATTTTCCAAATGATAAACGGCACTGTCCCATTTTTTCAGATTTTTAAAATTTTGATACAAATAAAAATGACCGTATTGTAATCCGTGCCAATCATTTTCTTTTATAGATATGGCAAGCGCTTTATGCAAATAATCATTACTTAACGGATAGTTTTTTAGTAAAGAATATAATTTTCCCAACCGGGCATATACCTTTTCTTTTTGATTGGTAACATTAGTAAATTTTAATGATTTTTGATAATAAAATTGTGCAGAATCTATATTTTTAAAGTAAAATCCCCACAAATTGGCTTTATCAAAATACAATCCGGCTAAACCTTCATCCGAATGAATTTTGGAATAACCCTTTTCAGCCAAATTGTAGTAATATAAACAACTGTCGGGTTGCTTGGTTCTTTTATACACACTCCCCAAATTTTGATAAATTACGGGTAGTTTTTTCTCGGTATTTTTTGTTTTCGCAAACGATAAGGCTTGCATAAAATAACGCTTGGCTTGTTTCATATTTCCGGTGGTCTTGTGTAACAAACCCAAATGATCCAAAGACATAACGATACCTTTTTTATTATTCATTTGTTCATACAATTTGTAGCTCTTAAAGGTAAATTCAATGGCTTTGTCAAGCTCGTTTTTTTCAAAATAAATACCGGCTATATTTTTATAATAATCAGCCAATTTATTTTTATTATCATCTTGTTTTGCCAAACGAATGGCTTTTTGTAAAAGTTCAATTGCTTTATTCGGATGGTTGTTTTTTAATGCCAATATACCGGCATTACTATAGTAATTGGCTATGGTTGCCTTAGTATTCATTTTTATGGCTTCATTATATAAAATTTGATTAAAAAAACGGGCGCTATCCAAATTGTTTCGCAAATAATAATCGACTATTTTATCCAAACTTTTTATTTTTTCTACCTGATTTTGTCCTGAGTATTGTTGTAACAATGAATTTTTTTCTGCTAAAGAAGTTTGCGAATAGATTGATTGTTGTAGTTGCAATAATATATTTACCAATAAGAAAAGAGAAAGTCTCATGTTGAATAGATTTTAAACAAATATACAAAACTTGACTTGCCATATCAAATAAAATTAATATATGTTTATTATTAAATTGTTGAGTATCAACATATTGATTTTTTAAACCTGACTTTATTCTGACCTTCATTTACCGCTCACCTGACTTTTTCTTGACCTGATTTATTTGGTTCTCATATACAAATGTCAATAGTTTTACCTCAAAATTTATTTGTCATGAAAATTAAAAATATGATTTTACTATACATTTTACTCATAGTATTAACCAAATATGTAGCGCAATATGATTGGACAGCCACCTTGTGGATTAGTCTGGCGTTTGTCATTTACTTCATATTTTTTCAAAAGAAAAATAATGTTTAACCTAAAAATTATAAAATCATGAAAAAACAAATTGCATTACTGACCTTATTATTTGTAGCGTTTACAAGCTTGGCACAAAACGGATTTAATTACAAAGCACTGCTTACCGAAAACAATTCAACGTTAAGCAATCAAAACGTAGATTTAAGATTTACGATCCTGCAAAACGGCACTTCGTCCGTATATCAAGAAACCCAATCCGCCACAACCGATGCCAATGGTATTGTATCGGTGGCAGTGGGCGAAGGAACCGCCATTTCGGGTAATTTTGATAATATTGATTGGGCACAAAACTATTTTCTCAAAGTGGAAATAGACACCGGCAACGGTTATCAAGATTTCGGCACCACCGAACTCAAATATGTGCCGTATGCCAAATATGCCGAAACCGCCGGCAATACATTTAGCGGTAACTTTCCCGACCTGGCTAATATTCCTGCCGGACTTTCTGACGGTGATGACGTTAACGATGCCGATCATAGCCCAACCAATGAGTTACAAACCATTAGCAAAACAGGCAATACCGTGACACTTTCTAACGGTGGTGGTAGTTTTACCGATGCCGACACCCACTTAACCGAAACACAAGTAGATAATATGGTGGCAAACAACGGCTATGCAAAGCAAATAAATGATTTATCAGATGCGCGTTATCTTGGCAATTCTCTGTATTTGGGAAGTGAGTCCGGCTTGAATGACGACGGAACTACCAATGGAAATACAGGCATTGGAAAATTTGCGCTAAAATATAATACATCAGGATCTAGAAATGTGGCTGTTGGAAAGGGTAGTTTATTTCATACTACTTCCGGTACTTCTAATGTTGCCATTGGGAATGATGCATTATTAAACAATACTACCGGACAAGATAATATAGGTATTGGATTACAAGCTCTAAATAACACAACCATCGGTCATCATAATGTAGCCATTGGAACCGGAGCCGGTTTTAATAATCACACCGGATCATCTAATGTTTTTATCGGAGCAAATGCCGGATATAATGAACATGGAAGCAATAAATTGTATATTGAAAATTCCAATAGTAGTACACCTTTAATAGGAGGAGATTTTAGTGCCAATACCGTTGACATCAATGGTAAATTATATGTTAAAAATTCAGGAGATAGCCGGTTTGAACTCATAGGAAACTCTAAGCACGGATGGATTAGCCGTTATACCAACCGGCTACATATTGCCAGTGACGATGCCATTTATTTTGGCACTAACGGCGCTACAGATACCGATTTGGTTATCAAACACAATGGCGACATTCAAGTCAATCACAAATTGACATCACCAACAACCGGAACAGCTAACCTCTTGCCTTTTGCTTATGGTAATATCGATCATGATTTTAACAACGGCAATGATATAATAACCAACGGAACAGGAAATTTAAGTGCCAGTTGGGATAGTGTTGGGGTATGCCAAATCAGACTTTATGGTAGCAATGGTCAAGAAATTCCCTTTGATCCTAATCATTTTACGGTATTGATTACGCCCAGAACAACACAAGGTTTATATAGCTCCTATCATGTGTATAGTAACCGGTTATATGTTAAATTCTTTCATAACGAAACACACCATTTGACAACTGACTTTAGTATACTTATTTATAAAAACTAGTCATATATGAAAACGCTTTGTTATATGGTCATATTCTTGGGTTTTTTTAGCCTGTCGGCGCAACAAAAACCGGAAGAAATAATATACCGTTTTTTTGATACATATCAGAAACAACCCGAAAAAGCCGTTCGAGAACTCTATGCCACCAATCCTTGGTCGGTTACAGTACAAAAGGATATTGACCAAATTATCAATATAGTAAATGGTATAGAAAATAGTATGGGAAAATATTCCGGTTATGAACCCGTAAAGTTTAAAAAACTAGGCACTTGTTATAGCCAATATATCTATTTGGTTAAATATGAACGGCAACCTTTACTCTTCTATTTTAATTTGTATAAAGTAAAGGGAAAATGGATTGTTTTATCATTTTCATTAAATGACAAATTGGAAAAATACTTAGAATAATTTTAAAATGGAAAAAAATGAAAAAATTTCTAATAATAATAAGCATTTTGACAGTAAGTTTTGCCTATGGGCAAACAACTGTCAAAAAAAGCAGTATCTCTACCTCGGGAGGAAGTTATACCAATACCAATACAACACTTTTATTTACCGTAGGTGAAATTGTGATACAAGAAAAAACGACGGGAAATATACATATATCCGAAGGTTTTATAGGACCGGATATAAACGGCGTTACGGGTATTGAAGATTATGATGAATTATACGGATTGCATGTCTATCCCAATCCTGTGCAAACCGATTTGCAAATACAACTACCCGCAAACGGTACTTACGAAGTGCACTTATTTGACCTGACGGGCAAAGAACTCATAAACCGGAAAATCAACGATATGACTATGACCCTAAATTTATCCCGTTTGCCGGCAAGCGTGTATCTGTTGGTAATCATTGACAGGCTTCATCAACAAGTCAAAACCCTAAAAATTCAAAAATTATAAACTTAAAATTTATAAATTATGAAAACAAGATTAATAATTTGGAGTATTTGGATAAGTTTTTTATCCTACGGACAAACACCCGGATTTGAATGGGCGGTAGCCGCCAACGGACCCGGACGAAGCGAAGCTTATGCTGTTACCACCGATACCAACGGCAATATTTATACGACCGGTTTTTTTGAAAATACCGTAGATTTTGACCCGGGAACCGGTGTTTTTGAACTCACATCTAACGGAAATGAAGATATATTTATTCAAAAAACGGATGCAGACGGCCATTTGTTATGGGCTAAACAAATCGGGGAAAATTCTTCTGTTGAAGATATTGGAACCGCAATATTTACCGATGACTACGGAAATGTATATGTTGCCGGTATTTTTTCAACAACGGTGGATTTTGACCCCGGTTCCGGTGTTTACGAACTATCCGCACAGGGCTTTTACGATATTTTTATGTTGAAATTAGATACCGACGGAAATTTTATCTGGGCGAAAAGTTTGATTGGAAGCAGCAGAGAGTATGTTTACGATATGGTTCTCGATACCGGTGGCAATATTTTGATAACCGGAAAAATTGAAGGACCAACGGATTTTGACCCCGACCCGAACAATTCTCATATCTTTCAAGCACCGGGACATTATGATGCTTTTGTAGCCAAATACGATGTGGACGGCAACTATATTTGGGCAAAGGTTTTTCCTAACACAAACGGTAATGCCGATGCTGCCGGCTATGGCATTACAACCGATAGCAACAATAACATACTTATAACAGGTTTTTTTGAACAGACGGTGGATTTCGACGGCGGCAGCGGACAATTGCAACTCAATTCAATCGGTGGTAAAGATATTTTTATAGAAAAATTAAATGCCGGCGGTGATTTTATTTGGGCTAAACAAGTGGGCGGAACAGAACATCAAGAAGCTTTTGATATAGCTGTTGACACTAATAACAATGTGTTGTTAACCGGATATTTTAGAGGACAAACCGATTTTGATCCGTCATTGGCTGAATATAACATCACGGCTGTTCAAGGCGATGACTTTTTTGTCGAAAAACTCGACGAAAACGGTAATTTTATTTGGGCAAAAGCCATCCCCGATGCCAGTGGAATCCAAAGAGGAAACGGTATTACGGTAAACAGCAATGATGAAATCTTGTTTACCGGACAAAGTAAAGGAATATACATCGAAAAAACAACTAACGAGGGTAACAAAATATGGTCTGTCAATTTAAATGGAAACGGCAACAACACATTAGGCAAAGCTATTTGTATCGATGCCAATGACAACATCATTACCGCAGGTATATTAAACGGAACCCATTCGGTTGATTTTGACCCTTCGGACAACGATTTTTTATTGACACCTGCCAGCAGTTGGGGTAATGCTTTTGTTTACAAACTCAACAATACGCTATCCGGCATATATGATAATGCGGTTTTGAGCGGTGTGGATATTTATCCCAATCCGGTTACAAATGTTTTACATTTCAGATTTGATAAAATCCGGACTTATGAAATATATTTATTCGATTTAACCGGAAGGGAGTTAAATAAAATAACTTTCAAAGGGAAACACTATTTATTGTCCTTTAAAAAATTACCTGAAGGCATATACCTGATTAGGTTGTTTGATAGATACCAAAATAAAGTTAAAACTATAAAAATTCAAAAATTATAAACCTAAAAATCATTATGAAAACAAAACATATATTATTTGGTATTATTTTGTTGATTTCATTTCAAAATATACCGGCACAAAAGAAGAAATTGTATGGCAGTTGGCAAGCTTCCAACGGTACCATTACGAGTTTTACCCCCACCAAAATGACCATGGCCGGTAGTTCTTACCCTTATAAAGTTATCGGGAATATAATCCGGGTTTCTGATGGCGCCGGCCATACTTTAGATTACAAATATCAAATAAGAGGCAATCAATTGTATTTATATGTCGAAGGTTATGGCACATATATTTTACAAAAAACCGGTGGCAGTCAGACTGTTAGCTATAACAATAGAGTGGTAAACCGGACAAACATGCGTGGCAATCCGGCAGACAATGCACGTTTGTATGGTAGTTTTTGTAGTTATTCATCTTCGGGTTATAGCGGATCGAGCAGCTATTCTACCACACAAAAGGTCACCTTTGACGGACAAGGTCACTATACATATGGCAGTCAAAGCTCTTATAGTGGTGGCGGAGATGGATATTATGGCGGAGATGGCGGTTATACAGGGACTTACCAAGTCGTTGGTAATAAAGGAGTTATTTTGACAGCTTCTGACGGATCTCAATACCGGGTAGCCATTTATTTTGTGCAAGATTCCGGAGAAATAACCGAATTGAAATATGATGGTGTGGTCTATGGTAAAAGCTTATGTGAATGATTATGCAATCCAAAATTACGTATAAAAATAACCGAACAATTTAAAAATAATAAACATGCTACATATCATGATAAGTGTTATAATTACAAGTTAAAAAAGAATAATTTGTAAATATGACAGTAGATATGCACCTATCAAATAGAAAAATTTTTATAATACAAAAAGGCTACCCGTTTGGATAGCCTTTTTGTATGTTATAAAGGAGCACTCCTTATGCTTCAACCGGAATGATTGAAATATAAGATTTACCGCCTTTTTTCTTTTCAAATTTCACAATACCGTCAATAGCGGCGTGTATTGTGTGGTCTTTTCCCATAAAAGTATTTTTGCCGGGGTGATGTTTAGTGCCCCGTTGTCTTACGATGATATTTCCGGCAACGGCTGTTTGTCCGCCGAAAATTTTAACACCGAGTCGTTTACTTTCGGATTCTCTACCGTTCTTAGAACTACCTACACCTTTCTTATGAGCCATAATATTATAGTTTTAGTGTTTTTATAAATAATCTAATGATTAAGAACGACCTCCGTCGAGTTCGTCTTGCCATTTTTTCAATTCGTCCCATTTACCGGCTGCGGCCAATTCGGCTTGTTTAGGCCAGGTTTCGGGATTGTGCATTGCATAACGTTTTCCACCTTTTTCCAAAAGGATTTCACGTATCTTATCAGGATCGGCTTTGGCCAGTTTGGCAAAAGTTTCGTAACCGGCTTCTACCAATATAGAAGCGATTTTCGGGCCAACACCTTCTATTTTCTTTAAGTCGTCTGCTTTAGCTGTTTTTTTGGCAGCCGTTTTTTTTGCAGGTTTCTTTTCTTCTTTAACCGCTGCTACTTTTTGAGGGGCAGCATCTTGTTTAGGGCTAGCTGCTTTTTTGGCGGCAGGTTTGGCTTTAGTTGCTTTTTTCTTATCCGATTTGAAACCGGAAGCAATAACATCTTCTACAACAATCTCAGTCAAATATTGACGGTGACCGTTTTTCTTTTTGTAACCTTTTCTGCGTTTTTTCTTAAAAACGATAACTTTGTCACCTTTTAAGTGACGAAGGATTTTAGCTGCTACAGCTGCTCCTTCAATAACCGGGGCGCCTATGGTTATTTTGCCATCGTTGTCCAAAAGTAATACGTTGTCAAAATTAACAACGTCTCCTTCAGCACCGGGTAAACGATGTACAAAAACCTTTTGGTCTTTGGAAACTTTGAATTGTTGCCCTGCTATTTCTACAATTGCATACATAATTCTGTTATTTTTAATTTTTTAAGTTTGCAAATATACATAAAATATTCATATAATGAAACCCGGGCCTTTAAAAATCTACATTTTTAAATAAAAATCACGCGTCAAATTTATATATTTTGTAGTGTATTTATGTCTGGTAATTTCAATAATTAACTCTTCCGTTTGTAAGGGTTCAAAATATGCTTGCAGTGTTACCAATATTCGTTTGATTTTTGCCTGTTTATGTCCTTTAACATAAGTCATTTTTGTAATAAATAAACCGGCTTTTTGGGCTATTGAAAGCAATTCGCTTTCTTTATCAAAGGGTAAAATCATAAATAGCTTACCGGTTGGTTTTAAAAGTAATGCCGATTTATAAATTAAATCTTGCAAGTTTAAATGGATGGTATGCCGGGCGATATTACGTTTGGCACCGGTGGCAGGTATTGTTTCCGTAAAAAAAGGCGGATTAGAAACAATAACGTCAAACAAAATTTCGGGTGCAAAAGTTTTAAAATCTTCTTCAATTATATGTAACCGTTCTTTCCAAGGAGAGATGTCAAAATTATAACCGGCTTGACGGGCTGCTGTCGCATCCAATTCAACAGCAAAGATTTGTGCATTTTTATTTTTTTGAGCAGCCATTAGTGCTATTAATCCTGTCCCTGTGCCTACATCCAAGATGGTTTGCGCCGGGGAAAATTGACTCCAAGCTCCTAACAAAACACCGTCGGTTCCCACTTTCATGGCAGCCTCATCTTGATATACATCAAATTGTTTAAAGCGAAATAAAGAATGATATTTTTTCAAGGAATTTAAATGATAGAATACAATTTATTTTTTGTAAATATCTAAAAGGCCTTCCGGTGTATCAAAAATAAGTTGTTTTTTTTCGCGGTCCACTTTTTCTATAAACCGGTCTGATACCGGAATGAGAATTTCATTTTTTTGGTCATCTTCAATAATAAAAAAAGCTTGAGGTGCCAAATCGTTTATGGCTTTTATAAAACCTATTTTACCATAATTTTTATCTACAGCTTCAAATCCGATTACTTCGTGAAAATAAAATTTATTACCCGTGAGTTCGGGCAAACTGTTTAAAGGTAAGTAAATAGACTTGCCGATGAGAGCATCGGCTTCTTCCATATTGTTAACATCTTCAAAATCGAGTCGTAGTGTAGTAGCTTTGTGCAGACGACTGTTATTTAAAAAAAAAGGAATCAGTTTTCCTTTTGACTCAAGGAAAACCGATTCCAGATTTTCATAATTTTCAGGTTCGTCGGTATCAATTTTAGCTAATAACTCTCCTTTGATACCATATTTTTTTACGATTTTACCTAAATAATAAGCGTCTTCTTTTTTCATTAAAAGGCTTACTCTTCTGTTTTTTCTTCCGTAGCAGTTGTGCCGGCTGCTTCTTCAATGGTTTGTTCCGATTGTAAAGCTTCTTCTACAGCATTTGCAGGTGTTTCTGCAGTTGCTTCGGCTTGTTCGGCTTCTGCAATAATTTCGGCATTAGCAGCTTTTTGTGCTGCGGCACGTGCTTGGTTAATTGCTTTTTCTTTTTCTAAACGTTCGGCACGTTCTTTGGCACGGGCTGCATTTACTTCATCTTGATGTGCTTTAATTTTAGCTTCTTTTTCTTTAAGCCAAGCTTGGAATTTTTTTTCAGCTTCTTCTTCACTAAAAGCACCTTTTTTAACACCGACCAACAAGTGTTTTTTTAGCATTGCGCCTTTATATTTTAAAATAGCGCGAGCCGTGTTGGTAGGTTGTGCACCTTTAAATAACCATTCGACGGACTTGTCGATGTCTAAAGTGATTTCTGCAGGCACTTTTGTAGGGTTGTAAGTTCCTAATTTTTCTAAGAATTTACCGTCTCTTTTAGCACGAGAATCGGCGGCTACAATCCAATAAAAAGGTTTACCTTTTTTTCCGTGTCTTTGTAATCTGATTTTTACAGGCATAACTGTTTGATTTTGTGGGGTTCCCGACCCCGGTTAATTTTAATTTTCTGAATGGCAAATATATAAAAAAAAATAGAGTAAACAATATTAATGCTAATTTGCTTTTTTATTTATAGTTTTAAAAAATTTTTTGTGATAAAAATTAGGCTTAAAACTAAAATAAAGATAAAACGACGTTAAAAAATTAATATATTTGCATATATATTAACAAAAAAATAATTTACTATGAGTATGTATCAAGAGTTTAAAAAATTTATCATGGGTGGCAATGTTATTGAATTTGCCGTAGCCGTGATTATGGCCGGTGCTATCGGTATGGTAGTTAAGGGTTTTGTCAGTATGATTGTGATGCCTTTTGTCAGTCATTTTACAGGAGGTGTAAGTTTTAAAGAATGGAAAATAGTGCTGGATGAAGCCGTGGTTGATGCTGCCGGAAAGGTGGTAAAACCGGAAAATGCCATTATGTATGGGCAATGGATTGATACCATTATCAATTTGCTGATTGTAGGTTTGGTAATGTTTTTAATAGTCAAAGCTTATAATAAAATGAAAAAACAAGAAGAAGAGGCGCCCGCTGCACCACCGGAACCAACCAAAGAAGAAGTTTTATTAACGGAAATTAGAGATTTATTAAAAAAATAATTTTTTTCAATTTCAAAATTTAAAGTGTGCTTTTTTAAGCGCACTTTTTTTATGATAATAATTAAAACTACAGATTTATAGGGCTTTTTAGATCAAAAATCATCCTATAGGGTGATACTTTTTCATTACTACGGGTGTTTTACAAATATTCAATGATATATACTTTTACACTTATAAAAACCAAAAATTACAGCCTTATGAAAAAATATCTTTTATCCTTGATTATGCCTTTGACTTTTTTTGTTGTTAGTTGTAACAATGCTCAAAATCAATCCTTGCAAACTAAGGCTTCAAATATAAGTAAAACTACCATAAAACGTTATGAAGTTCCTTCCGGTATGGTTACATATAATACTGTAATAAAAGGAAAAGTAATGGGATCTACCATTGACGGATCCGGAACTCAAGAATTATATTTTAAGGACTGGGGGAATGTTGAACTAAAAAAAGAAGATGAAAAAAAAGTAACTCATATTAATATTTTCGGCCAAAAGAAAACCGAAGTTGATGAAACACATACCATCAACAAATTGGACAACGGTAAGAGTTATAGTGTAGATATGAAAAATAAAATCATTTATGTCAGAGATGATCCGGCTATGGCTATGATTAAAACTTTTAATGACGGAGATGCCGTAAAGACGGGCGAAAAAATGTTAGAATCCATCGGTGGAAAAAAAATAGGCAAAGAGAAAGTCTTAGATTATATGTGTGATGTGTGGCAAATTCCCGGAGGTAAACAATGGATTTATAAAGGGGTGCCTTTAAAATTAGAAATGACGATGATGGGTATTACGACTACCCAGTCGGCTACCAAAGCAAAATTTGGCATTAACGTGCCTGATAAATACTTTAAGCTACCCGATTATCCTTTGCAAGAAATAGAGAGTTTTGATATTGATGACAATAATAAACAAAGCAAACAGAATACGGCTATTTTAAAAAAAATGAGTTTTGAAGATTATAAGAAATTAATCAAACAAAAAGATCCGGAAGCTTTTAAAAATATGAGCAAAGAAGAATTGAAAATGAGTTATCAATTGATGCAAAAAATGGCTCAACAAATGGGACAGTAGGATTTTGAATGTAAAAACACTCAAAATAAATAAACACTTTATGCATTAAAATATACCGTTTATAAAATTAATTGTTCCATTTATACATTTATAAAAAATAAGAATCAATCAAACATTAACTTTGAATAAAATATTAACATTTAAACTATAATTATTATGAAAAAGTTTACCCTTTTTACTTTATTATTCGGCTTCATATTTGGTATGAACGCCCAATTGGATTATTACACACTGGCGCAGGATGATAATCCGTCCTATCCTGATGTGTCCAGTTCTGCAACAACTCTTTACACAACCGGAGACGATGAAGAAACTACCGGAGTGCCTATCGGATTTGATTTTTATTATAGAGGTACTATGTATAATACCTGTACTATTGGTGTAAATGGTGCTATTTCATTTACCGAGAGTCAAATTTCTACTGCTAATGATTTGGCTTCTACCGGCTCAGGTAGAGTAAATATGATTGCCCCTTTATGGGATGATTTAAAATTATATGCCAGCAATAACGGTTATATAGCTTATGAAACCACCGGAACGGCACCAAATAGAGTTTTTACGGTATCATGGAAAAACATATCACATTATGGAGATGAGACTCATGATATGAGTTTTATTTTAAAATTGGAAGAAACGACCAATAATATAGTTTTTTACTATGGACATATCGATTCGGGCACAAATTTAAGTGCTTCTATCGGAATGAATGCTTATGATGGTACTACTACTACCTTTATGAGTGTAACGCCGGGCAATCCTCCATCCACTTCAAGAACCACTGCTAATAATGCCATTGATGAGAGTGGTTTCCCTGCCATTGATCATTATACCTTTACTTTTAATCATGCCTATAACGATTGGGATTTTCACGCCTTGCCCATCACTTTAGCAGCGCCTCGAGACACAACACATCCTAGTTATTATGTCAATAATAATGGTGCTACCAACTCTCACGGTAGTGAACCTACTTGTGCCAACTTCCAAGGAGGTGATGTTTGGTTTAAATTTGTAGCGCCTACAACCGGTGCCGTTAATATCATTAGACAAACGGCAGGTGGAATAGGTGTCTTAGGATATGCACTTTACCACAATGATTATTCTTCTACAGTTGAATATTGTAATAGTATTTCAGATGTTAGTTCAAGTTTGAATAAAAGATATTTAATTAAAGATTTGGTAGCCGGTGATACTTATTATTTAAGAATGTGGGATTATAATAACAACGATTTCGGTATTGCCCAATTTTATTTGGAAACTATTGAAGTCAATGATGAAGCTGCCAATGCCAAAACAATTACAGTTCAACCGGAAAATAGCAGTATGTTTATATTAACATTTGCCAATAATACTTATGCTACAAGTTCTGAGGATATTAACGGCACACCTTCATGTGGCGGTTATTCCGGCGGTGATTTATGGTATAAATTTACAGCAACATCTTCAGGAGAAATAAAAGTAGTTCATACAGATACTCAAGAAGACTGGTCATCTTTAGCTTTTGCTGTTTATGACTCGCCTACTTCTGATACGGCTCTTGATTGTCATAGTATTTATTTAGGCAACACTCCTCCCTTTGATACACCTGTTGTATCCGGTCTTACCGACGGTCAAGATTACTGGCTCAGAGTTTGGGATTGGGGAGATAATGATATAGGTAGCAGTGGCGCTTTCTATTTAACCGATAATACTGTTGGTATTGAAGATTATGAAAGTTTAAGCTTCAAATTTTATCCTAACCCTACTACAGATATATTAAATGTTTCAGCCGGTGATAATATTGATTTGATTACTTTGACCAACTTATTAGGTCAAGAAGTAAGACGTTTGCAACCGGCTCAAAATAAAGTAAGTATAAATGTTTCCGACTTACAAAAAGGTGTTTATTTAATGAATGTTAAAATAGGGGATAAGACCTCTACGGTAAAAGTTATTAAAAACTAAACCATCCTTAATGTAAATTAAAAAAAGCTGCTCATACCGGGCAGCTTTTTTAATGAAACAAATTTAAAGCTAAAAACAATAGCAACTTCTGCTTTGCCCGTTATCATTGTCAAAACGAGGATTGACAATACTGTTGTAAATAGATCCGAAAGAATAACTTAAACCGATGCTGAAATAATACTCATAACCGGATTGTAATTGTTTTTGTGCCAATAGGGTTTCTTCAAGACTCAAGTTGCCGGCAGCTACATTGACTTGGTCGTGTTGTATGCCATAATAAGCGTGTGTATTAAAGTCCAAGCCTTTGGTTAATCTTAAATTGGTGCCCAAGTTAAACCCGACAGCATATAAATTTAAGTCGTGCAAATAGCTTTGGTAATCTATACCGGCATATATACTGCCCCATTTTTTAACAATATTTCCGTTGAGCAATATTTTACCTTGTCCAAGCAACTCTTCGGAGCGGTTATAAATGGTTTTTTCAAAATAGGTGTTAAAAATACCGCCAAATTTTGTTGTTAATACCAAGCTTTTACTTGCCGATTCTTGGTAAGGAAAGAAACTGTATTCCACTCCGCCGTAAGCTGCAAATGACCGGTCGTAATTTCTATATTTTGAGCGGGTAAAATTGCCGAAAACACCATAAGACCAATGTTGATTTACGCCCCAAACACGATAAGAATTAATGTTGAAATATTCTTGATCCGAGGTAATATCTTCTCCGTTAAAAGTGTAGCGGTTATGTCCATTATTATAATTTAATGCAAACGAAAATTTATTTTTTTCTTCCACTTTGGTTGCTTTGGCATAAACACTTAAATTGCGGTTGCCCGAATTACTATCGCCGTTAAACCAGGCGTGACTACCTATTTTAAAAACCCAATGATGCCATTTATCTTTGACTTTTTTTTGGGTGTCATCTATATTGAGTTTTATAGCCAGCTTGTCTGACAAACCCGCTTGATACCAAAACCGGACCAATCCCAATTTTAAATATTGTAGAAGTTTTTGTCTGATTTGCTCAAGAGTGCTATCGGTGCTGACAGAAAAATCATAGGTTTCGTTAATATTTTTAAAATCATTTTGTCCTATAAATTTCAGATGAAATTTTTGACCGCCACTACCGTTTTGTTCAGACAGAACAATAATGTGAACATCTGCAAAATTACGATCGCGCACAAAATCCACGCCTTTTAAATTTTGTTTGAGATAGGTTTCTTCACAAGTGCCGGTTTGGCAATCGTAAAAAATTTTAACTTTTGATGTTTGAGACCATATAACCAGACTTTGCAAAAATAAAATAGTCAGAAATAGTTTTTTCATAATAAGTATTTTAATTTAATGATGTAATAATTACCCAAATGTTACACCTTTTAAGTATAAAATTTAAAATAACTTATTCAGGCTGTTTCTATAAAAACAAAAAGAGCAGACAAAAATTGCCTGCTCTTTAATATATTTTTAAACACCGGTTTATTTTTTATCGGTATTTTTTTTCTTTTTTGACAATTGATCGGCTAATAAAATGGCATTGTAAACATTAACCATTTTGCCCGATTTGCTTAAAGAGTCAAAATTAACCAATTTGGGATCACCTTTATAATCGTCTTCTTCGGGTTTGATAACCTTTATTTGCGGTGATAATCCGGAGTCCATGATAATATGTTTCACTTCGGAAGCGGTTAGCTCGGGAAAACGTGAGCGGATCAAAGCGGCCACTCCGGCTACATCAGGTGAAGCCATGGAAGTGCCTTGCAAAAACTTGTATTCGCTAAAAGGAACGGTAGCGTAGATTTTTTGTCCGGGGGAGAAAATATCTACGGTTTCTTTACCATAGTTACTAAATGAAGCCACCATATTGGCACCGTAATTGGGTCCTATGGCACCTACATTTAAGAAGTTGTCTGATATTTCTTTGCCTTTTACATCACCGTCATTGGGGTAAGATATTTTAGCACCGTATTGGTCCATATCTTTACCGTCGTTACCGGCGGCATTAACGATAAGAACATCGTGGTCGGCGGCATATTTAATAGCATCCCAAACCCAATCTTTGTGAGGGCTGTAATATTTACCAAAACTGGTATTGATTACTTTAGCACCATTGTCAACGGCATAGCGAAAAGCCAAAGCTATATCTTTGTCATATTCGTCACCGTCGGGGACAGCTCTTACCGGCATAATCAATACATGATCAGCAACACCATCGCCACCAATACCGTTGTGACGCACTTGAGCAATAATACCGGCCACGTGTGTGCCGTGCAGTTCGTCGGCTTTGGGCGGAATGACGTTGTTGTTGCCATAATTGCGGTCATTGATATTGTCGGGGTCGTCTCCTTGTATACGTCCGTTAAAATCTATATTCAAATTATATTTTTCTTGACCTTCAACATAATCTTTAAAACCTTTTAAGGCTTCGGTATTTAAACCGGCCAAATACATTTGTTTGGCTTGGTTCAGCATAGAATCATCCGCTTTGAGGTTTTTGACGGCCTCTTTGGTCAATTTGTCGGTTTTAAGAGCTTTTTTTAATAATTTTTCGGCATTTTCGGCCATTGCCGCCAGTTTTTCATAACGGTTTTTAAGGCCTTTTAAATGTTCCAGTTTTTTATTCAAGTCTTTTTCTGCCCGTTGATACATTTCGAACATTTCGCGGTCTTCGGGAGCAATATCTGCAATAGATTTATCTTTCCATTGTTTGCGATATTTGGCTACAATACGGGTCATTTCCAATTGTTCCGGGCCGGCCATTTTGCCGTCTTTAGCACCTAAAAAGTTCCATCCGTGAACATCATCGACATAACCATTGTTATCATCATCTATACCATTGCCGGGGATTTCACCTTTGTTTGTCCAAATGATATCTTTGAGGTCGGGGTGGTTGATGTCTATACCGGCATCGACTACTGCCACAATTACCGTTTGGGCAGGCTTGTCTTTGAGTAGTTCTTTATAAGCTTTTTCGGTGCTCATGCCGGGCATGTGGCTGTCAAACGGATTGGTATGTTGCCAATTTTTGAGGTCTTCTTCCTTGTATAAAGAGGCGAATTTTTGTGGTAAAGCTTCCGGAGCTTTAGTTTGCGCTTGGGCTGTAACCGGTTCTTTATTAACGGCTTTTTGAGTTGACCCGCAACTTGCTAAGGTCAATCCGGCAGCCAATGTCAAACCTAATAATCTAGTTTTATTCATAACTGTTTTTTTATTTTAAAATTAATCAAATATTTCGTCAAATTTATAAATTTTATCCAATCTAACACCTTTTTCGGTGTGTTTTAATGTGCAAAGTTCGTGATAAGGGTCGTGTTCTAAAAATAAGAGCCACTTTTCGTCGGCAGCACGACTAAAAATTTCTTGTCGTTCGTCCAGGGTTAATAAAGGACGTGTGTCATAACCCATAACATACGGCAAGGGAATATGTCCTACGGTAGGCAGTAAATCGGCCATGTAAACTATTTTATGACCTTTATAATTGAGCACCGGCAACATTTGTTTTTCGGTATGGCCGTCCACAAATAAAATATCAAAATTTAATTCGGAACTAAAAGTTTGCCGGCCGCTGTTGGGTGTATCAACAAAATCAAGTTGACCGCTTTCTAACAAGGGTTGGATATTTTCGGGTAGAAAACTGGCTTTTTCGCGCGGGTTGGGATTGACAGCCCAATGCCAATGTTTGTCGTTGGACCAAAATTTGGCATTTTTAAAAGCCGGTTCGTAATAGCCTTTTTTATGGCGGACAATAGAACCGCCACAATGGTCAAAATGCAGGTGGGTCATAAATACATCGGTAATATCGTCGCGATGGAAGCCGAGTTTATTAAGGGTTTCATCAAACAGATTTTGCTTACTGGGCTTGTAGTAACTAAAAAATTTATCCGATTGTTTGTTGCCCATGCCGGTATCTATCAATATTAACCGGTTGCCGTCTTCAATTAGTAGGCTGCGGGTGGTCATTTCAATCAGGTTGTTTTCGTCTGCCGGATTGGTGCGCTGCCAAATAACTTTGGGCACTACACCAAACATAGCGCCACCGTCCAGCTTAAAATCGCCGTGAGAAACAGGATATAATTTCATAAAAAATACTTTATTACGCAAGATACGTAATTCTGCTTTAAATAGGTATGTTGTTAAGATTGTTTTAAGAAAAAAAAGCGCTTTTTAATCGTTTTTTTTAATACTTTTACACCACAAATCAGATATATGAAAGCAGCTGTTTTTCCCGGTTCTTTTGATCCTATTACATTAGGACATAAAGATATCATTGACCGAGCTTTACCACTTTTTGATAAATTAATCATTGCTATTGGGGTCAATGTAGATAAAAAATACATGTTTGATACGGCTACCCGTATGAAAATGATTGAAGCGGTATATGCCGGTGAGCCTAAAATAGAAGTAACCAAATATGAAGGTTTGACAGTGGATTTTTGTCATGCCAATAAACTACATTTTATTTTAAGAGGCTTGCGCAATCCGGCGGATTTTGAGTTTGAAAAAGCTATTGCACAAACCAACCGGAAGTTAGGGCAAATAGAGACGGTTTTTTTATTGACAGGCCCTGAGACTTCGTTTATTAGCAGTAGTATTGTGCGGGATATCTATCGTAACGGTGGTGATATTTCGGCTTTGGTGCCTACAGAAATTATGAAATTTATTTCTTAGCATTATGATTCGCTTCCTTAAATTTGGTTAATTAACCACCGAAGACGCCGAAGGAGCACCAAAGGTAGATATATAGGTGTTTAGATATTAATAAACTTGGTTGTAACCCGCAGGGTCTTGGGTTCCTTGGGTGGTAAAAAAAATAAAAATGGAAATAACGAAAACTTATTTAACCGATTTGATTTATAAAGTTACAGGAGCTGCTATTGAAGTTCATAAACAGTTAGGTCCGGGTTTATTAGAAAGTGTTTACCAAAAATGTTTGGCAAAAGAATTATTTTTAAGAGGCATTCGTTTTCAACAAGAAATAGTTGTTAGAGTTGATTATAAAGGTATAAACTTAGATACAGAATTACGATGTGATTTTTTAATAGAAAATGTTTTACCGGTTGAGTTAAAAGCAGTTGAAAGTATTTTGCCTGTTCATGAAGCACAAATCTTAACCTATATGAAATTATTAGAAGCCCCCAAAGGTTTGTTAATTAATTTTAATGTGGTAAATTTATATAAAGAAGGACAAAAAGCATTTGTTAATGAATTATATCGAAAATTACCGGAATAACAAAAAAATAAATATCTTAGACGGCTCAAAAATTAGGGTGTCTTAGGTGGTTTAAGAAGAACAACCACCGAAGACACCGAAGGTAGAAATATAGGTGTTTAGATATTAATAAACTTGGGTGTAACCCGCAGGGTCTTAGGTTTCTTGGGTGGTTCAAGAGAAACAACCACCGAAGTCACCGAAGGAGCACCGAAGGTAGATATATAGGT
>Ga0256843_1000888_pt1 | contig 24605 bp, 24 predicted proteins | sample AlvinellametaG_FD_191572 | JGI IMG/M metagenome (GOLD analysis project Ga0256843, IMG submission 191572) | Pompeii worm associated microbial communities from hydrothermal vent at the East Pacific Rise, Pacific Ocean - Alvinella | ecosystem: Host-associated > Annelida > Integument > Unclassified ... | reverse complement strand
ATATCATCCTACAACTCAAAGAACAGATAGATAATATGCAAAATGAGATAGATACTCTCAAAGATGAGCTAAGCAGAGTCAATCGTAATGGCTCAGTTCCTACAAACAAAGCACTTGTAACTAAAAGTAGTTATGATATTATTATATTTGAAGATTGAGTAAGAGTTATAAAACTTTTACTCATAAATATAATAATAAAATAACACCTTTTATCATAATCCACTAATCCAATAATATTTTATATATATTTGTATTATATGCTTATAAGACAATATTTTTGTAATTGAGAAGTAAGAATATTTGGGATATAATTCTTAGCAAACAAGATAGTAGGGATTTAAATGCAAGATAGTAAGATATGTGTAGTAGGACTAGGGTATGTAGGACTTCCTTTGGCTCATGCTTTTAGTAGCAAGTACAAAGTAGTGGGGTTTGATATAGCTCAGTGGCGTATAGATGAGCTTAGAAGTGGGCATGATCGCACACTAGAACTTAGTGATGAACAGGTTAAAGAGGCTATATCTAATGGTATGGATTTTACAAACCAGCTAGATGAGATAAAAGATTGTAACATCTATATAGTAACTGTTCCTACCCCTATAGATAAACACAAAAAACCAGATCTTACACCTTTACTAAAGGCTAGTGAATCTATAGGTAAAGTGTTAAGTAAAGGTGATATTGTTATATATGAGAGTACGGTTTATCCAGGAGCTACAGAAGAAGATTGTGTACCTATATTGGAGAGGGTAAGTGGATTGAAATTCAATGAAGATTTCTTCTGTGGTTATAGCCCAGAGAGAATCAATCCTGGAGATAAAGAACATACAGTTACAAAAATACTTAAAGTTACTTCAGGTTCTACTCCAGAGATTGCAAAGAAAGTAGATGAACTATATGCTAGTATCATTATAGCAGGAACTCATCTAGCACCATCTATCAAAGTAGCTGAAGCAGCAAAAGTTATAGAAAATTCTCAAAGAGATATAAATATAGCATTTGTAAATGAGTTGGCAGTTATATTTGGTAAACTTGGTATCGATACAAATGCAGTACTTGAAGCAGCAGGAACCAAATGGAACTTCTTGCCATTTAGACCAGGGCTTGTCGGTGGACACTGTATAGGTGTAGATCCATACTATCTTACACACAAAGCCCAAGAAGTAGGTTACAACCCAGAGATTATCTTAGCAGGTAGAAGACTCAATGACAATATGGGTATATATGTAGCAAATCAAGTAATAAAACTGATGATAAAAAAAGGTCAGAAGATAGAAGGGGCTAAAGTACTAGTGCTTGGAATCACTTTCAAAGAAAACTGTCCAGATATCAGAAACTCTAGAGTCATAGATGTGATACAAGAACTCCAAGAATTTGGATGTGATGTAGATGTATATGACCCATGGGCAGACAAACAAGAAGTCAAGCATGAGTATGGATTGGACCTTATAGATAATGAAGAGTTAAAAGTTGAGAAGTATGATGCTGTTGTTTTAGCAGTAGCTCATGATAAGTTCAAAGAGTTAGATTTAAAAACTACAGATAAGCAAGTAGTTTATGATATTAAGTCTATACTTGATAAAAGTGATGGGAGACTGTGATGAACAGTTTAGAAAAGTTGGCACAGCAACTTCAAACTGAACAAAAAACTTGGTTAGTAACTGGTAATGCTGGTTTTATAGGTTCAAACATAACAGAGTTTTTGTTACAAAATGGACAAAAAGTAGTAGGATTAGATAATTTCTCTACAGGATATAGACACAATATAGAAGATGTTTTATCCAATGTAGGAGAAGAAAAAGCTAAAAACTTTACATTTATAGAAGGTGATATAGCTGATATGGATATATGTATGAAAGCTTGTGAAGGTATAGATATAGTACTGCATCAAGCAGCTCTTGGTTCTGTACCTAGATCTATCGCTGACCCTATCACTTCAAATCGTTCAAATGTTACAGGCTTTCTCAATATGCTTACAGCTGCCAAAGATAGTGATATCAAAAGATTTGTTTATGCTAGTTCATCTTCTGTTTATGGAGACTCCAAAGAGTTACCAAAAGTAGAGAGTAGAACAGGCAATGTACTATCACCTTATGCAGCTATGAAAGCTACCAATGAACTATATGCTGGGGTATTTCAAAAAAATTATGGTATGGAAACTATAGGTTTGAGATATTTCAATGTATTTGGTCGCAGACAAGACCCAAATGGGGCTTATGCAGCAGTTATCCCCAAGTGGGTAGCATCTATGCTTAAAGAAGAAGATGTATATATCAATGGAGATGGGGAGACAAGTCGAGATTTTACCTATATAGATAATGTCATACAGATGAATGTCAAAGCAGGGCTTACTGATAATATAAAAGCATTTGGAGAAGCTTTCAATGTAGCAGTAGGTGGTAGAAATACTTTAAATGAACTATATAATCTACTCAAAGATCAGATAAATCAGCAATCTAAATCTAAAAACCTCTCTTTTAGAGTAGAAAAAGAGCCTATATATAGAGATTTCCGTCCAGGTGATATCAGACATTCAAATGCAGATATAACAAAAGCCAAAGAGATAGTAGGGTATGAGCCTACACATGATATATACCAAGGTATGCAAGAGGCTATTGAGTGGTATATAGATAATATATGATTTGTTTAAAAGGAATTTAATATTGAAGTATAAAGAATATCAATATCTTATTTATTCTGATCTTTATAGGATTGTAGGTAATAAAAAAGTATCTTATTTAATTAAGCAAATATTTTTAGGTGAATCATTTAAATATATCTTTTGGATGCGTACATCTAGGTATTTTTCTAAAAATATCTTTTTTAAATATACATTATATCCTATAGCAAGAGTTTTACTCAATCACTATAAATATAAGTTTGGTATAGATATTTCATATAAAACTAATATAGGCAGTGGTTTTTATATAGGGCATTTTAGTGGTATAATAGTAAGTTCTCAATCTAAGATAGGTAATAATTGTAATATATCACAGGGTGTAACAATAGGTCAGGTAAATAGAGGAAAAAATAAAGGGTATCCAATATTAGGAGATAATGTATATATAGGAGCAGGGGCAAAAATTATAGGAAATATTAAAATAGGTAACAATGTAGCTATTGGAGCAAATTGTGTAGTTACTAAAGATATACCAGATAATGGAGTAGTTGTTGGTATACCAGGAAAAGTTATTTCTTATGATGGCTCACTATCTTATGTAAATAGAACTGATTATTAGAAATTATGAGAAGATAATGATAGAGTCTATAAAATATAAATTAAATTTATTAATAAATGATAGTAGATTTAAAGAAGTTTTACATGGTAGTTTTTATTCATTATCAGCGAAAATATTTTCTACTTTATTAGGACTCTTCTCCAGTATAATCATTGCAAGATATTATGGTGCTAAGGTTATGGGACTAGTAGCTTTAGTTATGACTATTATAAGTATTTCTGAACTATTTTCCACTATAGGATTATCAACAGCTATCTTAAGGCTCATACCTGAATATAAAGAGAAGTTTTCAAAAAATATATCTTTAAAATTATATAAAAAAATTTTAAACATTGTATTGGTTTCATCTATAGTGGTTGCGTTATTTATTTTAGGATTTTCTAATATAATTGCAATTGATATTTTTCATAAAAATGAACTGTTACCATTTTTATCATTGATAGCTATTGTTATAATATTTGATACGATTAAGCAAATAAATATATCAACTATTAGGGCATTAAAAATTATAAAAATCTATGTTTTATTTGAATTTTTACCAAAATTATTTTCTTTATCACTTTTATTAATTTTAACCTTTTTATTTTATGATAAAAATAATCCTATTTATGTAGCATTGATTATACCTATTTTAATTTTTTTATTAACAGTTTATTATATAAATACTCATATATTATCTAATAATGATAATAGTAATATTAGTTATCATGATAAATTACCATCTAGCTTAGATATTGTTAAATTATCATTGCCTATGTTTTTAACATCAGGTTTAAGCTTGATAATTGCTCAAACGGATATTGTTATGATTGGTATATTTAAAAATACTGAATTAGTTGGAATTTATAATGTATCTTTTTCTTTAGCTATGTTAACAAATTTTATATTAAATTCAGTAAATATGATGGCTGCACCAAAATTTGCAGAGTTATATCATGCAAATAAAATGGAAGAATTAAAATATGTTGCACAAAAATCAAGTAAGTTAATGTTTTTTGCTACATTACCTATCGTGATTATTTTACTTGTATTTGGTAAATTTATACTAAATATTTATGGAGAAGTTTTTACGGATGGTTATTTGGTATTAGTTTTTTTAATTATAGGTCAGTTTATAAATGCAGCTTCAGGTTCTGTTGGATATTTATTAAATATGACAGGGTATCAAAAAGAGTTTAGAAATATTATCTTGATTGCAGCTATTATGAATATAGTATTAAACTTTATATTATTACCAAAATATGGTATAAATGGTGCTGCTTTTGCAAGTTTATGTAGTGTTGCTTTCTGGAATATAGTTTCAATATTATATATTAAACGAAAGTTTGGATTTACTGTTGCATATATTCCAAAATATATAATAAAATAAGGATATAGAAATGGATATCAAAGAACAAATAAAAGCTATTTTACCAAGATATGTAAAAATATTTATTAGAAAGATGAGATCGTCTATGCCATATAAATCTTATATGCATAAACATAAATGTATATTTGTTCATATACCAAAATCAGCAGGTACAAGTATAGTTGATGTGCTAGGTGGTGATACTGTAAGTAGATCACATTTACCAGCATATATATATAAAACAGCAGATCCGGAAAGATATGAAGAGTATTTTAAGTTTACTTTTGTTAGAAATCCTTGGGATAGGGTAGTTTCAACATATGAATATTGGAAACAAGGGCTAGATCAGACTGATGGATATTATAAAAATTTGTTATTAGATAGATATGATACTTTTGAAAAGTTTGTAATGGATTTTTTAGATAAAGATTCTATTTGTCTTCATTTTATGCTTAAACCACAATATTTATATCTATATGATTATCGGGAGAATTTATTGGTTGATTTTATTGGTAAGTTTGAAAATATAGATAAAGATAGTGATGAAATATTTAAAAGATTAGGTATTAAAAATACATTAAAAAAAACAAATAGCAGTAAAAGGGGTAACTATCAAGAATATTACACAAAACAAGAACTAATAGATAAGGTTGCTGAACTTTATAAACGAGATATAGAACTATTTGATTATAAATTTGAAATTAGCACTAGAGATGAAAAATGAAGATAGTATTTGTAATCAACAGTTTATATGGTGGTGGAGCAGAGAGAGTTCTTACCTTAGTAGCCAATGAACTTGCTAAAAGAGGGTATGAAGTAGTTATCATAACTTATTTGTCTAATTCAAAATATACATTATATAATACTATTAGACATATTGCAGTTTTTGATAATGATGAAATGAAAAAAGTTGATTTTTTTAGTAAATTCAAAAGAAGATTAATATTTTATTTTAGAATAATTAAAATTTTAAAACTACAAAAACCTGATATATTGATATCATTTTTAAATGGTATGAATAGAAAAATTATTCCTATAGCAAAATTTTTAAAACTAAAACTAATTGTTTCTGAACACAATAATCATAAAGCTGGTAGAAACTTTTTTTCTTGGTTTGCAAGAAGATGGCTTTATAAACTACCTAATGCTGTAACAGTATTGACTAAATATGATTATAATAATTATTATAATCATTTTTTAAAAAATGTAGTTGTTATGCCAAATCCTGTAACATTTAATTCTATAGATAATATATCACAAAGAGAAAAAGTTATTTTGGTAGCTGGATATCTGGATAGGTGGGAACATAAAGGATTTGATAATTTATTGTTTATTTTTGCAGAAATTGTTAAAAAACATCCACAATGGAAGTTGAAAATAGCAGGTAGTGGTGATAAAGGTATGCAATATTTAAAAGATATTGCTAAAAGGTTAGATATTGAAAATAATGTTATTTTTCTTGGATTTGTCAAAAATATAAATGAAGAATTTAAAAAAGCATCTATATATGTACTTAGTTCTAGATATGAAGGTTTTCCTATGGTTCTTATAGAAGCAATGTCTCAGGGATGTGCTTGTATAAGTTATAACTGTATATCTGGACCATCAGAAATTATACAAGATGGTATAGATGGTATACTAGTAGAAGATCAAAATATGAAAGAAATGGAAAAAGCTATATCCAAATTAATTAATGATGAAAATCTGAGAAATAGTTTAGCTAAAAATGCAATTAAAAATATACAAAAATTTTCAATTGATAAAATAGGTGATAGGTGGGTGAACCTTATAGAAGATATTTATCAAAGGAATGCATAGGATGAAGCATATTAAAATTATGATGGATGAAAGTTAGCATATGATAACACATACAAAAATAATATCTATTCAAAAGTTTATATTTGCAATATTTGCAATATATATTATGTCTTATATTTTTACAAATGCGGGTATTGATAATATTATATTGCCTTTGTTGGCTTTTTCTATATCAATGATATTTTTTGTATTTGGTAAAAAAATAGGTATCTTAGCAGTTATTGTATTTTTTAAATCTTTAGTTTATCAGCATATTATTCCACCTATTAATGATGGTGGTGATACTGGTAACTTTAATGCTATGATGTTGTCTTATGATGGTATAGTATCTGGTATTGAAATGTTATTTCATAATATACAAAGTGGATATTTTAGTTCTATACCACCTGTTGGTTTTATGTACTATTTAGAATCTGTATATTTAAACTCTCAAGAATTATATATTTTGATATTTGCTAATCACATACTTTTTTTTATAGCTACAATATTATTTTTTAAAACTTTAAATTATTCTAATTTGATTGATGAAAAGTATTTTTTTGTTTTTGTTTTGTTTTTGAATTTATCTCCATTGGTCAATATGCAAATTAGCTTATTTTTAAAAGAGGCTTTTATCCTATTTTTTATTTCAGTTTTTTTATATTTTTCTATTGTGAGAAGAAATTATTTAGTACTTATAGTTATATTTGTATTTGCTACTATGATGAGACAATATTTTTCTATTATTTTATTATCATATTTTTGGTTTTTTTATGGACACAGATTTTCAAAAAAAGTTTTTATTGTTATGACAATTATTATCTTTTTAGGTTTATTATATTATCAAGGGGATGGAGCAAACCGTTTATTATATATTAGAGGTATATTGGCGTCTTATGGTATTTTTTTGGCTTCACCAAATTTTTTGAGACTTATAAATTGGGTAGAACATCCTTTAGCTACTTTTGAAGCTTTAGTTATTTTTATTACTTATATTTATCTGTTTTTCTCAAAAGAAAAACAAAAATATATTATATTTCAAGTATTGATTATATACTCTTTAGCATTGGGTACAGTCGCTGTTAATGAAACTCAAAAATATTATGAAAAAAGTGGTAAAATAATGCAAGAGAATACTTCTATAAGGGGTGCATTAGGAAGAAAGAAAACACCTATTATTTTTTTAAATTATTATGTTGCATATCTATTTTTTAGAAGAGTTAGAAGAAAAAAAACAAAAAATAAAAATATAGAAAGAAAAAAATGAAAAAAGTTTTATTTTTAGTTACAGCATTGGAAGTTGGTGGTATAGAAACATATCTATTGAGGTTTTTAAAATATTTGGATAAAGATATAGAAGTAACTGTGTTATGTAAGTCTGGAAAGGCAGGTAGTTTAGAACAAGATTATATCTCTACTAATGCTAAAATTATTTTACATCCATTATCATTTTTTTCTATTATGGATTATGTGAAGTTTTATAAATTGTTAGCAAATAATGCATATGATGCAGTTTGTGATTTTACAGGTGATTTTGCAGGTCTTGTACTTTTAACATCCAATATAGCTAAAGTACCAAAACGCATAACTTTTTATAGAGAATCAAAATATCAATTTAAGCCTACAAAAGCTAGATTGTTATATGCAAAGGCTATGAATTTATTGGTACAAAAAAATGCAACTAAAATTTTATCAAATTCCAATACGGCACTGAATGAATTTCATCCCAATTGGAAACAAAATAAAAAGTTGTATAATGTAATTTATAATGGTATTCCAGAATTTGTAGAGTTAAATGAAAATGAAAAAAATAGAAAAAGAAAAACATTGGGAATACCTGAAAATGCTTTTATTATAGGTCATGTAGGAAGATATACAGAAGCAAAGAATCATAAACAAATTTTAAATGTAGCTACACATATTTTAAAAAAATATAATAATGTATATTTTTTATTATGTGGTAGAGATGTTGATGTTGCGTTAAGTCATAAAGTTATGGAACTTGGATTTAGTGATAAAATTTTGATGCCAGGTTCAAGAAATGATATCAGTGAAGTCCTTCAATGTATGGATCTGTTTTATTTCCCATCTCTCAACGAAGGTCAACCAAATGCTCTACTTGAAGCTATGAGCTTAGGAGTCCCTGTAGTAGCTAGCAATATTGAATCTATAAAAGAATTGTTTCCAAAAGACTATTTAGATTATTTGGTAGATCCAAATGATACAATATCTACTATAAAGATATTTGAAAACTTGATTAAAGATATTACTATATACAATACTCTAGATTTAAAAAGTTGGATTCGCAAATACTTTAATATCAATAAACAATTTGATAAATTTAAAAATGAACTTATAGGATAAATATGAAAATACTATTTTTACATGATCATAAAATTTTACATCGTGAACAAAAACTTTATTCTCGTGGTGGTTTAAGTCGTAAGATATTGGAAAGATATATAGGTAATAGTAATCATTTAACATTGGCTACTAGGGAATTAAAAAATGGTGATGCATCTTCCATGACACTGTTGTCTGATGGTGATGTTTCTTTTGTTTCATTACCAAATCTGTCTTCACCAAATATATTTAATTATATACAAGCATACAAGAAGCTTTACCCTAAGATAAAGGAGAGTGATTTTTTGATTGTGAGATTGCCTTCATTTATTGGAATTTTAGGTTTATTTTTGGCAAAAGATAAAAATGTCATTATTGAGTTAGTAGGTTGTCCATGGGATTCTTTGTGGAATTATAAGTCTATTAAAGGAAAAATTATAGCTCCTATTCAATGGGGATTAACAAAATATTTTGTCAAAAGAGCAAATCATGTTATATATGTTACATCCAAGTTTTTACAAAAAAGATATCCTACAGAGGCTAAAAACTCTGTTGGCTGTTCTGATGTAGAGATTGATTTAGAAAAAGACATACTTGAAAAAAGATTGTCTTATATATCATCTTTTAAAGAAAAAGATATGATTAAAATAGGTATGATAGGAAATTTAGAAGCTTTGTATAAGGGATTTGATACAGCTATTAAAGCTATGTCTATGCTAGATAGTAAATATATATTGGAAATAGTTGGTGGAGGAGATAGTAAGGCTATTGATAAGTTGATATCACACTATAAGCTTAATAATCGTGTTAAAGTCATAGGAACATTAAGTCATCCAGATGGTATAAATGAATGGTTAGATCAAGTTGATATATTTATCCAGCCAAGTAGGCTAGAAGGCTTACCTAGAGCATTGGTAGAAGCATTGAGTCGAGGATGTGCTTGTATAGGTAGCAATGTAGGTGGAATTCCAGAATTATTAAAACCTGAAAATATCATAAATAAAAATGATTTTGTGATGTTGTCAAGGTTGATTAAAAATATCTCATCAAAAGATAAGCTTATCAAAGAGGCTACATATAGTATATCAAAAGCTAAAGAATTTGATAAAGATATTTTAGAAGAGCGTAGAGTGAAGTTTTATACAAATACAGGGATTTATAATGAAGTCAAAAAATAAGTTGGTTAGAGTATTATTAAGATTTCAGCCTGTTGTAAAAAAAATATGGTTATTTTTACCATCATTTATATCAAGATTTATGCTAGATATATTTAGAAATGGAAACTCTTCAGTAAGTTTTATCATTAGATATTTATGTATATCTAAACTTGCAAAAGAGTGTGGAGAAAAAGTGATAATATTTCCTAATGTATATTTTAAAAATATACAAAACATATCCTTTGGTACAAATATCTCTATACATGAAATGTGTTATTTGGAGGGTTATGGAGGGATTAGTATAGGTAATGATGTAGCTATAGGACACTCTTGTTCATTGATTAGTTCAGACCATGAGGTTGACTATATAAATACTTCAGTTAAAGATGCTGAAATTAAAGCAGGTTCTATCTTTATTTCTGATGATGTATGGCTTGGTGCAGGAGTTAAGGTTTTAAAAGGTGTTGCTATTGGAAAACATGCAGTTGTTGGTGCTGGTTCTGTTGTAACAAAAGATATACAAAAATACTCTATTGCTGTTGGTATCCCTGCTAGACATTTAAGATATCGTAAAAATTAATTATATTATGAAATATTTATTATTTATACTGTTAATATTTTTTTTGATATTCAGTTTTTTTAATTTTGGCAAATATATTGATATCTCCATGAAACCAAAACAAGTGGATATAGTTGTAAGTTTAAATGAAGGTATAGAAAGAGTTAATAAAAGCTTAGAAGTTATTAAACAAGGATATGTTAAAAAAAATATTTTACTATTGACATATAAAAGAAAAACACATATAGATTATATATTAAAAAAAATTCCTACTATACATTTAGTATTTACTTCTAAACCATTTAATACTGCTGAAGAGATTAGGTTTATAAAACAATATATGTTGAAACACCATTATACAAGTGCTATGATAATATCAGATCCTCCACATACTAGAAGGATTGAGATTTTAACGAAATTGATACATATAAAAGGTGATGATATGTTAAAATTTATTATTATAGGTTCTAATGTAAAGTGGTGGAATGCTAAATCATTTTATAAATCAAAAAAATCATTTAGATTTGTTGTGACTGAATTACTGAAAATACCATATACTTATATTTGGTATGGTGGTATAGAAAAAATTGGTATAAAATGGAATATTGATACATACAAAGAAGTAAAATCTGTTTTTAATAAAATAATTTTTAATTTTATGAATATTTTAGGGTTTAAAAGTTGAAAAAAATAAATCTTTTACAATTAATATCTGGATTAGGTCAAGGTGGAGCTGAACAACTTATTTTTGATTTATCAAAAGAATATAAAAAAAATAATAATATAAATAATTATATTGTATCTATTTCAGATGACATTACAATGTTATCTCAGTTTAAAAATAATGATCTTAATATAAAAGTTCTTTTTCATAAAAAAACAATTAAGGATTTTATATATACGATAAAAGAATTAATATTGTTTATTAAACAAAACAATATATCTATTATTCATGCACATATGTTTCACTCTTTGGTTATAGCTTCCTTATTAAAAATAAAATTTCCAAATATTAAAATAGTTTTTACTCCTCATAATTATAATATAGGTAGTATATTAAGAGAATGTATTGTATGGCTTTTAAAGCCATATAGAGATGTAGATGTGTTATTTGCTGATGATATGAAACGATGGTTTCATAAAAATAGATATGAGATTATTCCAAACGGTATCAAAACTGATGAGTTTACTATACAAAGTAAAAAAAATGATATTTTTACTTTCATTGCTGTAGGTAATATTAAAAAAGCTAAAAATTATTTATATCTCATACATTGTATAAATAATTTAAAAAATAAATTTAATTTTCAACTTTATATTATAGGAGATGGTAAAGATAAAGCTTTACTAGAATCAGAAATTAAAAAATTATCATTAGAAAAGTATGTTTTTCTTAAAGGTTTTCAAGAAAATGTTGCCACTTTACTAAGTCAAGCACACTGTTTGGTTATGCCATCTTTGTGGGAAGGAATGCCTTTGGTAATTTTAGAGGCTGCTGCTAGCAATATACCTGTTATAGTTACACCAGTTGGTGCTATTCCTTCTATAGTCAATCAGCATAATGGTTATATAGTAGAGTTAAAAGATTTTTGTGTAACTATGCAATATGTATACGATAACTATAATGAATCTATAGCAAAATCTAATATTTTGCACTCTATAGTTTTAGAACATTATTCTATAGAAAAAATATCTGCCAAATATCAATCATTATATATAAGGATGTGTGTATGAAAACAATAGCTATATCACTTAATACAACATGGAATATTTTTAATTTTCGTTTAGGTTTAATAAAGGCTCTACAACAAGAAGGTTATAAGGTAGTAGCTATAGCACCTAAAGATGAGTATGTAGATAGACTTGAAGAGGAAAAAGTATCTTGTTATCATATAGACATAAACAATAAAGGTACAAATCCCATAGAAGAGTTAAAGCTGATATATAACTATATCAAGCTTTATAAAAGTATAAATCCTGATATGATTTTATCTTATACGATAAAGCCAAATATTTATGGTTCTATTGCAGCTAAAATACTAAATATTCCTGCTATTAGCAATATTTCAGGTCTTGGAACAGTATTTTTAAGTGACAGTATATCTTCTAAGATAGCAAGAAATCTATACAAGATAGGACTTAGATTTCCTAAAAAAGTATTTTTTCAAAATAGTGATGATAGGGATTTGTTTATAAAATATAAATTGGTGGATTTACAAAAAACAGATCTTTTACCAGGTTCAGGGATAGATACAACAAAGTTTGTTCCTGTTAAAATAAAAAGAGATGATAATAAAATAAAGTTTTTAATGATAGCTAGACTTGTAGGAGATAAAGGGTTGTATGAGTATCTCGACGCTGCTAAAATTTTAAAGCATACATACACAAATACAGAATTTTTACTTCTTGGAGCTTTTTATCCAGGTAATCCTACTGCTATCACTCAAGAAGGATTGCAAAAGTGGATAGATAAAGATATTATAAACTATCTAGGAGTTAGTGATAATGTTAAAGAGGAGATAGCCAAAGTAGATTGTGTGGTACTTCCTAGTTATAGAGAGGGATTAAGTCGAGTATTGTTAGAGGCTGGAAGTATGGCAAAACCTATAGTCACAACAGATACAGCAGGTTGTCGTGATGTAGTGACAGATGGAGTCAATGGGTATCTCTGTAAGATAAAAGATGCAAATAGCTTAGCTTTAGCAATGGAAAAAATCATAAATTTAGATACTAAAGATAGAATTAAAATGGGAAATTTAGGTAGAGAAAAGATAGTAAATGAATTTGATGAAAGTATAGTTATAGAGAAATACATTAAAACTATGAAAGATATTTTTTTACAAGCCTAAAAGGTCTTATAATAAAATATAAAAAAGATAGATAATTTGGTAGATTTATAAAAAGTATATCATCAGGTGTTGGTTGAATAAGAGTAAATATATAATATTTTAAACTATCTAGTTTTGAATCATACAATTTAGAATGATAGTTAAATTTATCTTTCATAGAATATTGCTTATTTTGTAATATTTCTATTGTGTATTGTTCTAATGGAAGGATAATAGATTGTTTATCTATTATAAGATTACTTATTGTATTTGGTATCTTAGTATCAAAAAATTTTGAAGAGAGATGAAGTCCCAATAATAACATATTTAATGCCTTCATCTGTTTTGCGTTATATATAACTTTATCCCAGTTTAAATTTTCCGTATTGCTTATAATTCTATCAATATCTAGTATCCATGAAATTCTTTCCCACATATGTTTTGAACCATGTGCACAAAGATATACTAAAAGTAGTTCAGTATTTAGTGTTTTTATAGGATAATTTTGTATATGTACTGTAGTATAATTATTATATATATGCATAGTATCTGATAACATAGAGAGTTTTTTACGAAACAGTTTCCAATGAAGTTCTATATATGTATTGTTTTTTATATTTCGTAATCCCAAGTCACTACTAACTTTTAGCAATGTTTTATTTTTAAAAAATTCTAATGAATTGTCAGGTATATAATTATTGTTTGATATGATACTAGCAGCTTTATAAACATAATCACTTTGAACTAAAATATCCAAATCCCCATACTGCCTTAATGTTATATCATTGTAAGCCAACATAGATAGTGTAGGACCTTTGAGTGCTATAGTAGAAATGTTATTATCTTCTAATAATTTAATAATTTTAATTAGTTCTGCACTCATAAGTATATTTTTTTGTGCTATTCTTAAATTTTGTTGTTTTAAATTTTGTAATAATTGTGGAGGTATATTATCTAATGTTTTTATGGTTTTATAAATTGTAGGTAATACACCGTTTTTTAATGCATACTTTGTTAAGAGTTTTATATCTTTATATTCGTATAAAAATTCATATATATAAGTTTTATCTTTTTTTCTTAAATTTGTTTTACAACATATTGTTATAAATTTAAATAATGTTTCATTCATAGAAGTATTATATCATTCTAAACTTTAAGTTAAAAAAACTTTTATTAAGAGAATATAAGTTAGAATATATGATATTTTTAAATAAATTAAAAAAGGAAAGATAAATGAAAAAGATATTTATATCAGGGGTAACAGCATTATCATTAAGTATAGTCGCTATGGCAGGAGGAAAATCAACAACATCAGCAGTAGTTCCAGTAATACCAGTAGTAAAAAAAGATTCGTCACTAGGTATATATGTCGGTGGTGCAGCTTATTACAATAATGTTTATTCTGATGATTATAGTTGGTTTGATGATGCTACAGATACACAAGATGAATTAGCAGGTTTGACTGCAATTATTGGTTATAACATAAATGAATATTTAGCAGTAGAAGCTAGAGCATCAAAAAGTTTTTTTGAAGAAGACTATGCAGATGAGTATCATTATAGCTTTTTCTTAAAACCTCAGTATAGATTTAGAGATAAAGCAAATTATGAAGATAACTATTTTACTATCTATGGTCTTTTGGGATTTGGATATGTTAATGTAGAAGGAACAGATGGTGATACACCAGCAGCTTCAAATATTATAGGTAAAACTTTAGTTGATGATTGGCAGTTTCAATATGGTTTAGGTGTGAGTTATACATTTGTAGATACTGATCATCCTACAAATGATGTAGGTGACTGGTCTATATTTGCTGAATATACTATGTATATGGATGATCAATCAATGAATCCTCCTACAAGGCTATATAACTATAATTTAAATACTTATGATAAACTTAGTATGAATGGATTGAGTATAGGTGTTTCTTATCAGTTCTAACATATATTTGAGCCATTTATGGCTCAAATCTCTCAAAATAGCTTCTCAAAAAAAATTTAAGGTTAATAATGAATTCTAATGTTAATATACATGAAGATGAACTGGATATTAAAGAGATATTTTATACGATCATTCGTTATAAATGGATGATAATTTTTATAGTATTAATCTCTGGTATGATAAGTGCTTATATAGCATATTTTAAACCAAATATATATAAAGCTACTGCTACAGTAGAAGTTGGATTAAATAAAAGAGGATATACTAATAGTAATGATATACTAGCAATGGCTACAGATCCTGGTAGATTAAGTCCCGATACAGAAAAAGAGATTATAAAATCTCGCTTTTTAGCCAAAAAAGCATCACAATTTGTAGATAGAAGACACCACTATTATACAATTGTAAAATTCAGAGAAGTAGAATTATACAAACAATCTCCATTTAAGGTAGCTATGAATAAAGGTTTTGGTGTAAAGTTTGAGTTATATCCTTTAGAAAATGATTCAAACCATTATAGACTAGTAGTGCCAAAGGCAAAAACCAAAGATAATATTGAATGGAATTTTGATAAAGTTTTAGCTTTTGATGAAGAGGTTGTAACACCATATTTTCACATAAATATTACCAAAGTAAAAGATTTTCAATATAATAAATATTATTTTATTGTTAATAATCCTAGTGTTGTTAAAACTGGTAATGTAAATGTTGAACAAACATCAAGATTTTCATCAATACTTGCTATATCGTATGAAGATAATGTTCCATTAAGAGCAAAAGAGTATACAAATGCTTTAGCTCATGCATATATACAACAAAATATTGAAAAAAAGACAAAAGAAGCTACTAAAAAATTAGAATTTATAGATAAGCAACTCAAATATATTACTCAAAACCTTAGAAGTTCAGCTATAAAGATAGAAGATTTTAAAAAGAAATCAAATACAGTAAGTCTTAGTGCAAAAGCTGAAAATATCATCAAACAAATTAGTGAAAAAGATGCAAGACTCTCAGAACTAACAATAAGAGAAGAACTTTTAACAAACCTTTATAATAATGTAAAAAAAGGTAAAAATTTAGAAAGTTTAGTTGTTGTAGGTTTGGGTAGTGGTGAAGAATCTCTTATTGAGATGGTTAAAAAACTCCAAGATGCAATCTTAAAAAAGAAGTTACTTAGAGAAGATTATACAGAACTTTATCCTGAAGTTAGAAAACTTACAAAAACTATAAATCAGTTAAAAAAGATGATTATCTCTACTATAAAAAATATGAAAAGAGGTATAAAAGAGCAGAAAGTACTTCTTCAAAGAGAGATTACAAAGCAGCAAAAGCTTCTTGATAAACTTCCAGCTGATGAGAGGATGTTTGGTCAACTTCAAAGAAAATTTGCAGTAAATGAAAAGATATACTCTTATCTTTTGGAAAAAAGATCTGAAACAGCCATTATAAAAGCTTCAACAGTTAGTAAAAATCGTATTATTGATGAAGCTATATTACCTACAATACCGGTAAAGCCTAAAAGAACTCTTATTGTTTTGGTAGGAATTATTTTAGGTTTAATTATAGGTATATTATTGGCATTTTTAAGAAATTATTTGGATGATACTATAAAGAGTGAAGAAGAGATATTGCATCATACTCAAGTACCAATTATAGGTATTATTCCACATATGAAAAGTGATGCAGATAAATTAAGTGTTCTAAGTTCACCAAAATCAGCTGTTGCTGAATCATTTAGAAATTTGCGTACAAACCTTCAGTTTATGGTAAATTATCAAGGTGCTCAAGTCATATCATTAACATCTACTATAAGTGGAGAAGGTAAAACTACATTGGCTGTTAATTTAAGTGCTATTATGTCTATAGCAAATAAAAATACTATTATTTTAAATCTTGATATGAGAAAACCAACTTTACATGAAAAATTTGATATACCAAACGGTAAGGGTATGAGTTCTTTACTCTCAGGCAACGCTACATTAAAAGATGTGATACAACATACACAGTATGAAAATATTGATGTAATAACATCTGGACCAATACCACCAAACCCAAGTGAACTTATACAAAGTCCATTTATGGAAAAAGTACTTTCAAAATTAAAAGAAGTTTATGATGTTGTCATACTTGATACTCCACCTATAGGGTTGGTAACAGATGCTAGAACTTTGATGCATTTTGCTGATGTTAGTATATATGTTCTTCGTAATGAGTACTCTAAGAAAGACTTTATAAAATCTATCAATCATTTAGCATCTTTAGATGAGATAAAAAGTTTGGGTATAGTTCTCAATGATGTTAAAATGGATAAAAGAGGTTATGGCTATGGATATGGCTATGGATATGGCTATGGATATGGATACTATGAGGATGATAAAAAATGATTTTTTCTTTTTTTAAAAAGAAAAATAGAGTTGAAAAAAATCAACACATAAAACTATTAAAAGTTGATATACACTCTCATCTAATACCATCTATTGATGATGGAGCTAAAAATATAGATGAGAGTATATCCCTTATCAAAGCATTACAAGAGATAGGGTATAAAAAGCTTATTACAACACCACATATAATGTCTGATGCTTATAAAAACAGTGCTTCAAATATATATGCTGGATTAGATATAGTAAAAGAAAGGCTTCTTCAGGAAAATATATCCATAGAACTTGATGTTGGAGCTGAGTATTATCTTGATGATGGTTTTTATGATAAGTTAAAAAACTCAAAAGTTATGAGTATAAATAACAAATATCTTTTGTTTGAAACTTCTTACCTTGCTCAACCTATAGAGCTTGAAGATATGATATTTACTATATCTTCATCTGGATATATACCTCTTATGGCTCATCCTGAAAGATATAGATATATCAAAGATTTAGATAAGGAGTATAATAGACTAAAAGAGTTAGGAGTAATGTTTCAGTGTAACATAAATTCATTTGGTGGATACTATGGTAAGGATGCTCAAGAAAAAGCCAAGTATCTTAGTAAAAATGGTATGATAGATTTTTTGGGTTCAGATCTTCATCATATAAAACAAGTAGATTTTCTCAAAAAGGTAATTCAATCTAAAGAATATAATGATATCTTTATATCAAATAATATATTAAATGATACACTTTTTTAGAAAATCTATGATATTATATTGTATAAATAATTTAAAAGGGAAGAAAATGTGGAAATTTGCATTTGGTTTAACTTTAGTTAGTTTTGTTATTAGTGGTTGTAGTACAAGTTCTGCAAACTATGAAATGCTCCAAACTGGGAGTCAAAAAAAAGTAAATACTATCAAAACTACAGCTGCTAGTATTGAGTATAGAATACTGCCTCAAGATAGATTGCAAGTTGTTTTGTATAAGGATCCAAATCAAGAATCAATAGGTGGTTCAGGGGAACTTGGTGAAAGTATGAGTAATAAAGGTATTTTGGTTAATGCTGCTGGATATATAACACTTCCTCTGATAGGTAAGGTTAAAGTTGCAGGTCTTACTCAAACACAAGCAGCAGATAAGATAACTCGTATGTATAAAAAATATTTAAATACACCATCTGTATATCTTGAAGTATTAAATAAAAAGATATTTGTTCTTGGAGAAGTAAAAAAACCAGGTGTAATTCCTTTGGATAAAGAGAAAATGACTCTTTTTGAAGCGCTAGCTCATGCAGGTGATGTTACAGACTATGGTCAAAAAAATCATATATCTGTAGTATCAAATATACCAGGTCGTGGTATGGTTATGAGAACAGTTGATTTGACTGATTTTGATCATATGAAATATGCTGATTTAATGCTTAGACCAAATGATATAGTATATGTCAGACCAGATAGCTGGAAACAGTTTAAAGTTGCTTCTGATGAATTTACATCACCATTTGAGACTATTACAAAGATTGCAGCACCGTTTGTTACTCTTAAATATCTTGGTGATTAAGATATCATTATTATGCATATATTTGAGTATAGTGTAGTTTTTTTCATAGCATTATTTTTAATTTATTTAGTTAAAAATAACGCTTCTAAGTTTGCTTTGGTAGATATACCAAATGATAGAAGCGAACATATCAATATCACACCAAGAGGTGCTGGTATTGGTTTTGTTTTAAGCGTATTTATCTCTTTACTCTTTTTTCATTTTGATCTTTTTTCTCATTATATTTATACGATATTTGCTATTATAATGGTTTTTTCTATAGGTGTATGGGATGATGTTCATGATACATCACCTAAATTTAAATTTATAATTATAGTTTTGGCAACCTTGCTACTATATCAAGATAATATTATTATAAATGATATGGGAACATATTTTGGTTTTGATGCAAATTTGGGATGGTTTGCTTTGCCGTTTACTATGTTTGCTATGGCAGGGTTTACAAACGCACTAAATCTTATAGATGGTCTTGATGGTTTAGCAGCTAGTTTGAGTCTTATTATATTTGTGATATTTGCGATACTTGGATATAACCATCATGATGATTTTATCTTTTATATATCTAGTTATTTTATTGTGTCTTTGATAGCTTTTTTGCTTTTTAACTGGAATCCAGCTTCTATATTTATGGGAGATAGTGGTTCTTTGACACTTGGTTTTGTGATAGCAATGCTTGGTATAAAATCTTTGGAGTATTTACCAGCTGTTAGTATGCTTTTTATTACTGGTATTCCTATTATGGATACGATAGTGGTTATCATGAGACGCAAAAGAGCAGGTAAGTCAGCTTTTTCTCCTGATAAATGTCATATACACCATATACTAAAAACTTTTTTTCAAGATAATATAAAAAGAACCGTAATGTTTTTTATAATACTTCAATCTATATACTCTATGATAGGTATTATGTTTGATAATGTTACAGATAATGCTTTGATGATGATACTGTTTATTTTAAATATTGTATTGCTATACCTTCTTTTACAAGCTATGATTAAAAGACAAAACAGGAAGTGTTAATGGTAAGATATATACTTTTTTTGATATTAACTGTAGTGGTTATGGCAGAACAAGAGATAGTAGTAGATCTCTCAGAACAGATGGCTTATGCTTATGAAGATGGAGAACTTATCATGGAAGGTAGGATATCTTCAGGTAAGATAGGCAGAGAAACACCAGCTGGTGAGTATCGTATCCTTGAGAAAAAAAGACATCATAGATCAAATTTATGGCCAAAGCCAAATGGTGGTGCAAGGATGGATTATATGCTTAGACTGACCAATACAGGTATAGCTATGCATTTAGGATATGTCCCAAATCGCCCAGCGTCTCATGGATGTATCAGACTTAAAAATGGTTTTGCTCAAAGACTCTTTAGATGGGCGAAGGTTGGAACACCAGTGTATATAGAAGGAAGTGAGAGGGATTATCTATTTGATCATGGTCTTATATCTGAGTATGATGATATGGATGATATAGTGATAGATGATTATGGGATAGAGGATATCCACTAATCCCCTATAAGTTTACTACATAGATCAAATCTGTTATGAGTCATAAGATGTACTTTGCCATGAAGGGTCATCATATCATCAAATATCTGTTTAGATATACCAAAGCCTACCTCTTGTTCTTTATCCTCTCCATCCATAGCAGCTAAGTTCATCTCATCTATGATATCTTTTGGTACATGAATGCCTGGTACTTTATCATCTATAAAGTTTGCTGTTCTAGCTTTGACTATAGGGAATTGACCGATAACTAGCTGAGCCTCTTTTGCAGTATCTCTGATACTAAGCTCTTTGGCTTCTTCAAATATCTCTAATAACTCTTTGGCATTTTCTTTATCATATACAGGTTGAGTGATGATAGCTCTAGCTCCATAGTTTAGTTTTTTGACCATTCTTTTTTGAAGTTGTCTCATATCTTTTGCATACGAGTTACTAACAGCAAAAGGATATATAGGTTTTGGAGCAGGGTTAAGTGGTTTGTTTGAATAATCCACGCCTTTGTTTAGATGATATATGATACTCAAAAGCAAAGTAGAATCTCTCTCTAGTACACCTTTGACTTCTGGTTGGTCTGAGAGTTTGGCAGGATCACCGGTAAGCGCTAGTATGCATCGAAGGTCAAAATCATTTGCTCCAAGCAGAGTTGATTGAAGGGAGAGTTTGTTTCTATCTCTCATACTCATAGTAGCGATGACAGGTTTACCAAAAGCCTCTTGTACTTTGATAGCACTCAAAACTCCACTCATTTTAAGCTTGGCTAGAGGGTTGTCTGTACATGTAAAACCTGATATTTTCTTATCGAGTTCAACTTTTTTGATATCATCAATGATATGAGATATAGATGCACCATGAGGTGGATTTATCTCTACTGTTATAAATTTTTTGGTATCGTTACATAAAAAATCACAAAATTTTTCAAACATATCTTATCTCTTTATTGTTTAATTGGATATAATTCTACCAAAATTTAACATAGAGGTATCTATAATGGCAAAATTAGCTGTATTTGATTTTGATTCTACTTTGATGGATGGAGAGACTATCGACTTTCTGGCAAAACCACTAGGACTTGAAGAGCAAGTAGCTGCGATAACCAAAAGAGCCATGGATGGAGAGCTTGATTTTTTCAAATCTCTTGTAGCTAGAGTAGCTTTGCTTGAAGGTTTGGCCAAATCAAAAGTAGATGAGATATGTGCAAGTTTGCCTATGATGCCAGGAGCCAGTGAAACTATAGCAGGACTTAAAAGTAGAGGATATACAGTTGTATGTTTCTCAGGTGGATTTAGAAATGCTACGCAACCAGCTTGTAATAAACTTGGGATTGATGCTGATTTTGCCAACTTTTTGCATGATGAAGATGGGATACTTAGTGGTCGTGTAGGTGGAGAGATGATGTATAGTGATGCCAAAGGAGATATGATACAAAGAGTTCAAAATCTGCTAGGAGTCAGTCAAGATGATACAGTAGTGGTAGGTGATGGAGCTAATGACCTTAGTATGTTTAAGTATGCCTCTACCAAGATAGCCTTTTGTGCCAAAGATGTACTTAAACAAGCTTCAACACACACTATAGATACAAAAGATTTGACTAAAGTCTTAGATATAGTAGATAGTTTGGGTAAGTGATATGGATACATTACAAGCTGTCATTATAGGGGTTATAGAAGGATTTACAGAGTTTTTGCCTATCTCTTCAACAGGGCATATGATAGTAGCTTCTAGTTTTATGAAAGTACCTCAAACAGATCTTATCAAAGCTTATGAAGTTATTATCCAGTTTGCAGCTATCCTTGCTGTGATGTTGGTATATCGTCAAAAGATAACATTTAAAAAGATAGATTTATGGATGAAGCTGCTTGTTGCGTTTTTACCTTTGGCTATCGTAGGATTTATATTTAAAGATGATATCAAAGCACTCTTTTCTAATCAGGTTGTAGCTACTATGTTTATAGTGGGTGGTATTGTGTTTTTGGTTATAGAGTATTTTTATAAAGAAAAAGCCTCACATATCAAAGATGTAGAACAAGTAAGCTACAAACAAGCACTTATCATAGGATTTGCTCAGATTTTTTCTCTAATCCCTGGTACTAGTAGAGCAGGTTCTACTATAGTTGGTGGCTTACTTTGTGGTCTTGATAGAAAAACATCTGCTGAGTTTTCATTTCTTTTGGCTATACCTGTGATGGGTGCAGTAAGTGGATATGACTTACTTAAACACTATCACGCATTTGTTGGGATTGATTATATGCCGTTTGTTATAGGTTTTGTGGTAGCATTTGTAGTTGCATATATAACGATCAAACTGTTTTTGGTATTTTTATCAAGATTTACATTTGTACCGTTTGGTATATATCGTATCATATTTGGTATCTTGCTTTTGAGTTTATAGAGTCTCTGTTAAGAGGCTTTGTTAAGTTCAAAATGAACTTATTTGATTTTAAGGAATATAATGAAGTTTAGTGAATTTGATTTTCATAGAGATCTTGCAAAGGGTATCAAAATAGCAGGATTTAAAGAGCCAAGTCCTATACAGCAGATGGCTATACCACTTATAAAAGATGGTGAAGATTTGGTGGGACAAGCTCATACAGGTACAGGTAAAACGGCAGCTTTTGGATTGCCTATCATGGATAAGATAGCCAAAGGCGAGATATCAAGAGCATTGATTATCACTCCAACTCGTGAGTTGGCTACACAAGTTAGTGATGAATTGTATCATCTTGGTAGATTTGCAGGTATTAGAACTCTGAGTGTTTATGGTGGAGTAGGGTACGGAAGACAGATAGCTCTTATACACAAAGGTGTTCAGATAGTTGTAGCAACACCAGGAAGACTCAAAGATTTGTACAAAAAAGGCAAAATCGATGGTTTCAACCCAGAGATAGTTGTACTTGATGAAGCTGATGAGATGCTTGATATGGGATTTTTGGATGAGATAAAAGAGATATTTGAGTATATCCCACAAAATCGTCAAACTCTGCTTTTTTCTGCTACTATGCCTGAGCCTATCAAAGAGTTGGCAAATGAAATTTTGTATGAGCCAAAATATATCTCAGTTATAGGTGAAGAAGACACTACAAACAATATCATAGAACAGTACTACTATGTGATAGCAGAAGAGCAAAGAGATGAAGCTATAGTCAAGCTTTTGGAGAATGAAGATGTAGATAAATGTATCATATTTTGCCGTATGAAAAGAGAAGTTGACAGGCTAGTAGAACACTTAAAAGCCTTGGGGTTCAATGCCGAAGGGCTTCATGGTGATTTGGAGCAGATAGATAGAGAAAATATCATCAAAGCTTATAGAAGATCCCAGATTAAGATTATGGTTGCAACAGATGTAGCTGCTCGTGGACTTGATGTCAAAAATGTAACACATGTGTTTAACTACCATATACCATTTGATCCTCAAAGCTATGTTCATCGTATAGGTAGAACAGGTAGAGCTGGAAAAGATGGCAAAGCTATCACTTTGGTAAGTACTCAAGAGTTTAGAGAGTTAAAACGCATCCAAAAAGAGGTAGGGGCAAATATGCAACTAGCTACTATAGGTGGTGGTGAAGATATAGAAGATGAAGATATAGCATACCTAAGTGATGTTATCCAAAATATAGAGTTAGATAGCAGAGCTATAGATGTTTTGGATAGATTAGGTTTTGATGATTACAAAGAGTTGTCTTTGAAGTTTATATCTTTGATGCTAGAGCTTGAATCTGACAACATAGGTTCACAGATAGGTTTCGATAGTGGTAAAGTAGCTCAAATGATAGATGCTTATGAAGCTGAACAAAAAGCTACAAAAAATACAAATCGTAGAAAAAAAAGAAGATAATTACAGTTTTTTAACAAACCACAAGCAAAACTGTTTTAAAATTTAAAAACTTTAAAAAAGGTGTCCAAATTATGGAAATGCATATAGTTGGCGAAAGTATAAAATTTATGATATTAGG
>Ga0256843_1000887_pt1 | contig 24610 bp, 29 predicted proteins | sample AlvinellametaG_FD_191572 | JGI IMG/M metagenome (GOLD analysis project Ga0256843, IMG submission 191572) | Pompeii worm associated microbial communities from hydrothermal vent at the East Pacific Rise, Pacific Ocean - Alvinella | ecosystem: Host-associated > Annelida > Integument > Unclassified ... | reverse complement strand
GATCCACAACTACGAAAAGATGCTGAGTTTGAGTATTCTATTTTATATTCTGGCATTTGTAATCGCTTTTTTCGCACAGAGCGCTTATGCCTATGCCCTTGTCTTTTTACTTTTTGGTATGGGCTATGACGGTATCAGCATCAGCGGGATGAACCTTGTCATCGAAATAGCCCCGGAAGAAAAACGCCCCGTCTATACCGCACTACAGGCAAATATCACCTCTTTGGGACTCTTTTTTCCTGTTTTAGGCGGTGCTTTGTTAAAATATTTTCACAGTTACAGTGCCGTTTACCTGCTGACTATCCTTTTACTGCTAATCGCACTCGTACTTAGTTTCAAACTTGAAGAGGGAAAAAAAGATGCCTAAAACCGGTCGAAAAAAGATCAAGCGCAATATCGAACAAGACCACACAAGAGTCTGTTTCAAACCCTGCGGTGTCAGACGTACGGAACTTGAACGTGTCGAACTCTGTCATGACGAGATGGAAGCGATACGCCTGAGCGACTTTGAAGGACTCTACCAACAGGAAGCCGCCGACCGTATGGGGATTTCCCGCTCGACTTTTTCACGTATACTTGAAAATGCTCACAAAAAAATCGCCGATGCATTTTTACACACCAAAGCCATATCTATCACTAAAGAGGAGCCTAGTTATGAAAACTGTTAAACCTGCCCTGCTCTGTTGTCTTGCACTCTCTATGCTGACTTTCAGCGGATGTGACAACAAACCTAAAAAAACATACGACGGTAAAGCTCTGCTCGAAAGCAAATGTGCCGCCTGTCACAACCTTGATATGCCACCAAAAACCTATGAAGATGAAAAAGCGCCACCGATGATGGCAGTTGCCTTTCATGTCAAAGACTTCATGAAAGTTGCTACCCCTACGGATAAAAAACCGAAATTCATCGAATTTTTCAAAGACTACGTACTTAACCCAAGTGCTGAAAAATCATTTTGTGACAAAGAGAGTTTAAAATCCTACGGCGTAATGCCTTCGCAAAAAGGAAATGTCACAGTAGATGAAGTGGGCGCTATCGCAGAGTATGTCTACGACTACTACGATCAGGAAAAGTTTATGCAAATGATGAAAGAGGAAGCCGCTTTCAAAGCCTTACCTGTCGGACAACAAGTTGCCACAAAAAAAGGGTGTCTTACTTGTCACGGTATCCAAAAACGCAAAGCCGCTCCTGCATTTTCTACCATCGCCAAGAAACCTGAAGATGTTATCCGTCAAACTATCCTTAAAGGCAGCCACGGAAAATACAAAGGTTTCGAACGTATGACAATGCCGCCATTTGCAAACAAACTCACCCAAAGCGAACTCGATACACTGGTAAAATGGATCAAACAACAACCTATGAAGTAAAAACTTGGTAAAAAAAGCGTCAATTCCCACCATTCTTTCGAAATGACGGGAGATTAAAACTCCTTTAAAATATGAAAACAAGACCATTTTAAAGGAGTTCTCATGAAAACAGTACGCAATCTTCCGGTCATAGCTTCCCTGCTACTCACAACCCACCTCTTCGCCCAAAAGCGTTACGATGTCAAATCGGGAATCGTCACCTATAAAATAGAAGGTGGCTGTAGTATGCTCGGCGTTTCCACAAAAACGACCGGTACCCAAAAACTTTACTTTAAAGACTATGGCAATGTCGAAGTACGCATCATAGACGAAACATCCAACACCATGGGGCAAGTCAGTAAAACACACTCCATCTCTAAACTCGACCACGGCACAACCTATAGTGTCGATGAGGAGTCCAAAAGGATCATCAAACAAGATATCGCCCTGTTAAGACAACAGGATAAAAAACAGGCGGATATGCTCACTATGGGTAAAGATATGATGGAAAAGATGGGCGGTAAAAAGATAGGTACGGGTAACGTTCATGTGCCGGAGAAATATTTCCAGCTTCCAAACTATCCCGTCACAACGATGGATGCGATGATCCAAGAAGCGATGCAAAAAGCACAAAAACAACAACCCCATACACAGCCAACCACACCTCCGGCACAACCGCAAATCTCACCTGAACAGATGAAACAGATGCAGGACATGCTGCAAAATCCGGGTAAAATGTTCGGTCAGCAATAACACATATTCTCCCAGGAGCAGGTAACTCCCGCTCCTGCTTTATCTCCCATTCAGCCTCGAAACGTTATACTTTCATATAAAAAAAACAAATATAACAGAGGTTTTTATGCATAAATTATTTTTATCTTTATTTTTGGCTTCGACTCTTTCGTACGCAGCTTCTGACAAACCGAAAATGCACTGTACACTTTCACAGGAAGGACCTTTCATCGTAACCTGGCAGGCATTTAAAACACCTTCCAAAGTACCGGTATCCGGAAGTTTTGACAAAGTCATATACAAAGCCGCAAAAGCGAAAGGCATCAATTTCAAAGAGATTTTCACAGGATCCGGCGTCCTCATAGACAAAGTAAGCGTAAACACTAAAAATAAAGGTCGTGATGCAAAACTGGTACAATTCTTTTTCAACATGATAAAAGGAGAGAATATTCAAGCAAAAATTCTCTCCGTCAAATCCGATCCAAGAGTCAAAGGCAAACCCAAAACAGGACTCTTTGTCACAGAAGTGACTATGAACGGTATCACTAAAACCGTTCCTATGCATTTTCGTTTTTTCAAAGGTACGCTTAGTGCAGAGGGAGTGATCGATCTTTTTGATTTTCAGGCGAACACTGCTCTGAGCGAACTAAATAAAGCCTGTTTTGAAAAACATGAAGGCAAAACCTGGAATGACGTCAAAATAGGCTTTACAACACATATCAAAGCACTTTGCGAAGCAATACAAATAAAATAAAAGGAGGACTCTATGCGTTTTTACCTCACACTCTGGTTTCTGCTCCTTCCCCTTTTTGCACAAGCTGCCCATAAATGGATCGTAACCTACGCAAAAGGTACCCCTTATACCAATGAAGCCTACATCGTCACCGACCGCTGGGGTATCCTCGCAACCGAAATCAAAAAACGATGGGATCAAGGCTATGATGTCATCGATATAGAACAGGGGTACACAAGATGGGTAGCCGTTTTTGCCAAAAATACAGGCTTTGAAACGCAGTCGTATGTCACCAGACGTGTCTGGGCGGACTTTCGCAAAGCTTTGGCGAAAAAAGCCCAACAAGGATACAGGCTGTTGGACATCACACACGGAGAAAATCTCTATGCAGGCATCTTTGTCAAAACAAAAGAGGACAACACCTTTTCCTACTTCACAGCAGACTACTACGACCAGTTTCGCAAAAAAGTCAAAAAAGCATGGGCGAAAGGATATGCCATCGATATGATCCGTTACTATGAAGGACAATGGATCGCATTTGTACATGAAGATAAAAATACCCCGCAGACACTCGATGCAGCCAGAACATGGAAAGCATTTCAAAAGATCATCAAAGAGCGATGGAAAGAGGGATATTTCCTGACTGATCTACACTTCGGGTTTGATCAGTGGGTAGGCACTTTCTCCAAAACCAAACGATACACCTCCCAAAGCTATGACCTTGCCAACAAGTGGAAATACCTCAATCCACTCATCAAAAAACGCCGGAAAGAGGGATATCAGATCGTGCATATCTCCGAGGGGTGGTAACTTAGAGCACACCCTCTTTCTCTAAAAGACGCACTATCTTTTTATCGACGGTAGAAAGTGCCAGTGTTTGCATTTCATGAAGTGTAAACATACGGGGAAGTTTTTGTGATACTTCATGAACATACACTGTCACCTCCAGTTTAAAGTGTGTGTACTGATGTCGGACATCGCCTATCTTTTTCCCCTGGGCTTTCTCTTGCGTTTTAAATCCCCACAAACCGTGTAAAAAACGCCCTTCTCTTTGGTAAAGTTCCAAATGCTCACCATACTTTCGGATCACAACCACTTCTTTTCGCAGCGGCACTTTACGAGACTTTTTCACAGGAAAATCATAACACCCGAGTCTATGCGCCTTACACATTTGAGAAAAAGGGCACACCTCGCACTTTGGCGCTTTGACACTACACACCATCGCTCCGATATCCATCATCGCCTGATTGTAGTCAAAAGGATTGTCCTCATCGAGCAGTTCATGTGCTTTTTGGATCAACTCTTTTTCATCCGGATCATCCAGCGCATACAACCGACAGATGATCCGGCGTACATTTGCTTCCATCACCGCTCGTTTTTGTCTGTAGGCAAAGGCACAAATCGCAGCCGCCGTATTTTTACCGATACCGGGCAAATCCAGCAACGCTTCATAACTTTTGGGCAAAGCGGGAGCCGTCAGCTGCGCCGTTTTGTGAAGATTTTTGGCACGGGTGTAGTAGCCAAGCCCTTCCCACATCTTGAGCACCTCATCCAAAGGAGCTTCCGCAAGGGTTTGCAAAGTGGGAAACTTTTGTAAAAAAGGGAAATAGTACCGCTCCAATACCGTTTTTACCTGTGTCTGCTGAAGCATCACTTCACTCAAATAGATATGATAAGGATCGTCACTGTTACGCCATGGCAGATCTTTTCTTCCTTCTTTAGCATACCATTTGTACAATTTTCTATAAATATCCTGCATACCGAAGTCTAGCGAAATAGCCTAAAATATTAACAAAAAACAATGATTACAAAAGCTTACTTTCTTAATATTGTAATACTACATTGAAAATATCAATAAGATCAAAAAAAGAACAAAAACAATCACTCTATTCTATTCTCATAATCTCTGTATGATTATCAGAATGTAGTGATAGTATCATACTAGAATCTGATCATGAAAGTAGTACCTATAGAGAATCTTCTCAATCAAAAAAGACATCACCAAAAACAGAAAATATATTAAAAAGCATATATCATCATGGATGGTTTCGACCCTACTTCAGACCGGGACAACAATCTGGCACATACCAAACGTATTACACTTTATAAAAAAGTGAAATAATCCGGCTTTCAAGATACCCGAAGCGGTTTTTTCCCCGCTTTGGCGCGTACCCAATTTAGCAGATGCAACACACTATGCCGATGAATGAGCCACTGCTCCAGTTTGTATTTTCCCGGAAAACCGGTTAGCATCAATCCCACGAAAATCGTCAAAATCCCCTGCCCCGGCAAAACCGGCATCGCAACTCCCATCACTATCAAAAAACTACCGACAATATTTTTTATAAACGACATCCAACGGGGTTGTTGCATTACTCTTTGACGATAGGCGTGGGTAAAGTAGTCTTCAGGCAATCGAATCACAATCCGGGGAATCACAACCGGACTCCCTACAAAAAGCAGTAGTGAAAAGAGCGCTACCGGTTCAAACATCGTTTAGAGATTTCGCAGTATCTCTGTAAGCTTTTCCCAGTTTACCATCCCATAAAGACGATAAGAGAGCGAAGTATCGAAATCATACACCAGCTTATAAGGCAAAACACCGTTCCAGTCAGTATTTTCCTGAGCATAGGAGATAAGCGCTTCTGCATCTTTGAGGTTGATAACAGGGTAATTGATATGATGCTTTTGTACAAATTTCAGCATCTCTTTGTCACTCCGTTTGGAAGATGACTGCACACCGATAAGCTGTACCGTCTCCCCAAAGGTTTTTTGAAACTTCACCAGTTCCGGAAGCTCGGCGATACACGGCGGACAATTCGCACCGAAAAAGTCGAGCATAATCACTTTTGAAGAAAACTCTTTGATCTTCAAACCAAGCGGTGTCATCTGTGCATGATACACCTCTCCCGAAATACTTTTCAGGGTAAACTCTTTTGCATAGACTAAAGAGCCCAGCAAAAGCAAAAAAATTAAAATTTTACGCATCGACTTTTTCCAAAATCACTTTGGTCTCCTGATATATAGCACTATCACCCTCTATAGAGAGTTCATCCGGCGTCAAAAAGTTCACGCCCGGTGTTCCGGAGTAAATCATGACACAATCATCTCTTAAATCTTCATTCACTTTGACAACAAACTCCGCTTCACCATAGGATGAAACCGCACGCACCCTCTCTCCATCTTCAAAACCACAAACTTTTGGTACGTAGATGTGTGTATCTCTTTTAAACTGACTGTTTAACGAGTGTCTCTGTTTACAGGTGATGAGAAAAAATCCTTCTTCTTCACATATTTCGTCTTCATACTCGTCCATAAACTGAAAATTCTCGTCATCGGTATAAAAACCGTTGGCATAAGGGATCTCCTGATACTCTTTGTTGCGAAGATAGCCCTCTTTTTCATAAACATTGTTCCCGACGATCTTTTCGATCATCTCTTTTTCGCAAGGAAGTGTTTCATAACCAAACGCTTCACACAGACGGTTGGTCAACTCCACTTCGCTGATACCGATCTCACTCTCCGCTAACTTCGGCATCCGTCCGATAAAGTCGGTGCCGTAACTAAAGCGTACATCCTCTTTTTCCAAAAAGTTTTTCGCAGGGATGACAAGATCTGCCAGTTTGGAAGTCTCGTTTTCATACAAACCGAAATAGACACTAAACTTACACTTGTTCAAGCCGTCTATCACTTTGGCACTGTTTGGCATTTGGTTGGCGGGGTTGGTTCCCTGAATAAAAGCAAGATCGTATTTTCCAAAGTCCACCGTTGCCATAGGCACCTGTTTTTTCCCTTTAGGAAAGATATTTTCAAATCCCAGACCACTATTTCCCAGATAACTTACACCACACCCCTCTTTACCGAAAAAGCCCATCATCGCAGCAAAAGAGTCTATGGCATGCAGGACACTGTGACCGTGTGCATACTTTTGTACCCCGACTCCCACCAAAATGCTAACCTTCTCTTTTTCCATCAACATCAATGCCGTCAAAACATCTTCCAGTTCCACACCCACACGGTCAGTCAATGTTTTTACCGGAAAAGAGCGGATAAACTCTACAAAGTAGTCAAAGTCATTGGTAAAGTTGTCGATAAAGTCATAATTTTCCATCTGCTCGATATAGACAAAGCGTGCAAAAAGCAACGCCAGATACAAGTCTTCTCTGGGCTTGATCTGCAAATGTATCGCCGCTTTTTTGGCAAGTTCTGTCTTTACGGGATCGATAACGATGAGAATCTTATCTTTCAACAGTTCCATAAAGTGAGAATTGCTCACGGAGATATTGCGTCCCCAGACTACGACTATCCGACTCTTTGCGATCTGTTCGTAAGGCAAACTCAAACTCTCGCCTCTTCCTGCAATCACACCCGCTTCACCTGCACCGTCACACAACGAACCTTTGGTAAAGGTCGCCCCGTACTCTTTAAAAAAGTGCGCAGTCGCATCCTGCAATCTTCCGAAGTTCCCGTGCCCTTTAAAGTAGAGCGTATCCAAATCCTGCGCTTCTTTGAGCATCGTAGCGAGTATCTGTACCGCTTCATCCATCTCGATCTCTTTGTTTTTAAAACGAGGCTTGACAATCCTCGGCTCTACAAGGTAAGCGTTTAGATTCGGGCACAGGTACCCTTTTGTAAGAGGATGTGCTTTATCACCTTTGAGTTTCCCCTCTTCAAAGATGACACTACACGCATCGTAGCAGTCCAAAGGACACGTTGTTTTGTTCATGATATCCACCTATATGTTTTAAAAATAATTATAGCACACCTTCCTGCAACATCTTCACGGGCAAACAAAAAATCAACTTTTCCTTGTTAAGTTTTATTTACTTTTGACGATATAAGTTAAAGTTTATTGTGGAGTGTAAAAATGTTCTTGTCAATTCGAAGAATATTACCGGTATGGATTGTATGTAGTTGTTTCTTTTTTGCACATAAAGCTTTTGCTTTCGACTATGAAAAGTATAAAAACGAGCACTCACGGCTTCGTAATATCCCCTCACCTGTTACCCAAATAAATGCTTCGGATCAAACGCATGAAAGTGAAGAAAAATCATCGGGTCTCAAAGACTTTATGGAACAAGTTCTTACAGCTATGCAAAGCGATGCCGTTCCTGTCAAGATTTTTGATGCAACCGAAAAATTTTCCATATACTTCAAACCGGCAAAAATATCTAAACTTGGAATTAAGTATAAATTTTAAAATAATTACGATAAAATTCCTACATATATGTTGAAAAAGGAGAGATATGCGTTTTAAGATTACACCTACCGTTCAGGGTGAAGAAGTCCCTTACAAAAACCCAAGTCCCGAATTTTACGAAGCTGTCGGCGGTGAAGAGGGTATGCGAAAACTGATGTACAGCTTTTACGATCTCATCTATGAAAGTGACATCGCTAACTTCTTTCCACAAGATCGTGAAGAATTTGACAAAATCAAAGAAAAAAACACTAAGTTTTTTATCCAAAGATGCGGTGGTCCAAAAGTCTATGAAGATGAAAGCGGCGGTATGGATCTGAATGAATATATGATTCGTGTTCATGATGACTTTTCCATCCCTGAAAAAGCGCGTATCGAGTGGCTGGGATGTATGCGTGAAGCGCTGGATAACTATGAAATGGACGAAGCTGTTAAAGAGGATTTCTGGAATTATGTCGAGGCATTTTCCAAGCTTACGGTAAACAGTTTTCCTGAAGAAAGACAAAATCCTTACTTTTGATCGACGTTATCATCATCGGCGCCGGTATCGCCGGTGCTGCGACTGCATTTAGACTCTCATACGAGGGGTTACGTGTCGTCGTTTTGGAGGCGAACGAAATATGCAGCGGAGGTTCTGCCGCTGCAGGTGCTTTCCTTTCACCCAAAATCTCAAAACCCTCTCCTTACAAAACTTATCTCAACGACGCACTTGCTTATACGCTCGACTTTTACCAAAGCCGTTTCCCTCACCTTTTACGCAAAAACGGTCTTTTGAAAATACCGCTTGACGATGCAGATATCAAACGGTGTCGCAGCTATGAACCTTTTATCGACTTTACGTGGGAGAAAAGAGGTGACAACTACTTTTTCCCAAATGCCGGAATCATCCCTCCCAAAGCATTGTGTCAGGCATTGCTTGAAGATGTTGAAGTACACGAACACACACCGGTAGAATCTCTCCGCTTTCATGAAGAAGCGTGGATTGTCAATGAAAAACTACAGGCAAAATATCTCATCCTGGCAACAGGTGACAACACCGAACTTTTTCCCCTCCCCTATCTTGAAACCAAACGCATCGGAGGATACCGATACGATGTGACATTTGAAGGTATGGAAAAGATACAGTGCAATATGCATAAAGATCTCTCCATCTCTACCTTTATGGATGACCATACCATCATCGGTGCATCACATCTAAAAGGAGAAATCGATCTTGACAAAGCGGCACAAGAAGATAGCTGGGAGTTACTAACAAAAGCAGCTACATGGTACACCATGCCAAATCTGAAACGACAAAAAAGCTATACGGGGTATCGTCTCTTTACGTTTGATTATTTTCCGATTGCAGGAAAAGTGGTTGATGCAAAAAAGACGATGCAAGCCTTGCCTTACATCAAAAGCGGCGCGAAAGTTCCTTACGAAAAGTACCACTACTATCCAAATCTTTACATCCATACCGCGCTGGGGTCAAGAGGCTTTGTCTTCGCCCCGTACAATGCCGAACTGATAGCAAAGTCGATACTTCATGAAGAGAACATTCCACAAAGATTGCTGCCGGCATACCGTTTTCAAAAGTGGTTTCGAAAACAGTTATAGATCGTCCGATTTCCATCGACTGATGGCATAACGTCTGAGGATCTCTTTTCCTTTCTCTCTTGCAAGATCATTATCTATGGCAAGCTTGATCCCCTCTTTGTCTTCCAGAAGAGTGATTTTTCCTTTTGCAGACGTGATCAGTTTGTAAAATGTTTTAAAATCAGGAAAACGCTGACCGTTGACTTTGTCGATAACCCAACGCTGAATGTTGTAATTTCCCACACTCAAATCCGATGCAAGTACTTTTAACAACAGCACTACTTCCTGTCGCTCTTTAGTGGGGTATTGTGATGCGAGATAGCGAAGTTCCAGCGCACCTGAACCATAAGCGGCTAAAAGATTGGATGTGAGTTTGGTAAAAACATACCCACCGTAAATAAAAAACGTAGGCATCGTATCGTAACGTTTGGTTTTTACCAAAAGCATATCATCCACACGCTGTGTCAATGGTAGTGATACTTTCATAGCTTTGCCATTGCGCAAGATATCAAACTCCACCGACTCGCCTATCTGATGCAAATCCACATAGTAACGATAAGAGGTATATTCATGATAGCGAAACTCCACCGTCCCGTCGTTTTCTATCTTATGCCCGTCTATGGCAGTAATGATATCTCCTTTTTGAAAGACATCTTTTGCACTGGAGTTGTATACCCAGCCCACAACCAACTCGCCGGTTGTGTTTTCATCGATACCGCAATACTCACGCAAAGTGGGATTTTCAAGCTTTTCCAGCGTTAGTCCGGTATGCGGGAACCCATCATACTTTCCATCTTTGATATCTTCTAAAAAATGCTCGATAATCATCGTAGGAACAAGATAGCCTATGCTCTGTGCACGGCTTCTGTTTTGCATCACCACCCCGACGATTTTTCCATTGCTGATAGCAGGACCGCCGCTGTTACCGGGATTGATAGCAGCATCGACCTGAATGGCTAAAAAAGATTCGTTACTGTGCACATAGCGATGATGCTCGATTCTGGAAACAATCCCTTGAGTGATACTTAGCGTATTTCCACCCGTGGGATAACCAAAAACCGCGATTTTCTGTTCTATTTGGGGAAGCTCTCCAAAATGCAGCGGTTTGATCCCCTCAAAAAAAGATTTGTCTTTAACAGTGATGAGTGCCAGATCCGCCTGATGGGAAACACTTAGCACTTTTGCTTCGTAACGCTTTGTCTCCCCGTAACGGCGTACTTCTATGAAAGTACTGTTTGCAACGACATGGGCATTTGTCAGGATTCTATTTCCCTCTATCACCGCGCCGGAACCTGTCACCTGATACATGGAACTGTTCCACGGACGGGTAAAGTCAGGATTTTTCACGACGGTATAGATCTTGACGATAGACTCTTTGATAAGCTCTTTTTCCGCCGGATCTACTACATTCTCCTTTGCAAAAAGTATCGCCGTCAAAGAAAAAAAGAGTGTCAGTCCAAACCACAAACGCTTCATGAAACTCTCTCTAAAATCACCGCAACAGGTTTTGGCTTTTTCACTTTTTTGATCGCTTCTTTGGCTAAAAAACGTTCTTCATGAGAGTAGATAGTCAATACTTTTCCATCATATGCCGCTTTGATCGGTGAGAGCGATTTGTTGCGGACGATCGCTTCATCAACACTCAGGATAAATGTCAGCCACTGCACCGTTTCAAGCGAAGGAAGCAAGGACTTATAAGTTTTATAAATCGATGTATCGACTTTGCCTTTTTGTGAAAAACGGAGCAATACAGCTATGAGAATTTTCTCTTCATGAGAGAGGGAAAAGTTCAGGTTTTCCAGCAAATAGAAGAAACTGTAGTCACTGTTGGAGTAGATATTGAGACGATTGAAAATCAATAACAATTTTGCACTCATTCCCAATATCTCTTCATAACGTCGTTTCTTATCAAATTCATCCGCCACAACATCGTAAATCACCTTCGCCACACGCTGCGTATGACTGCAATGTTTAGGAAGCAGTGCAAAACGATCGATCAAACTTCGAATACTCACGTTGAAATTATGCGGGAAAAGATGGTTGGAGTTGCGTAAAATATCATGAAGATAAACACCCTCACGCACACCCGCTTTACTGGTCAAAACCTTTTTGGTGTGCAATCTTTTGTTGAGTGTATAAAAGATGGTACTACCTTCGCGGATGGTATCGTAACGGCTTGAAGAGATAGGAAAATCTTTCAACTCCAAAACCGAGGACTTTGCCACTTTTTTGATAAATTTTGCATAGTCGTCATACTTGTACTCAAAAGCGTGAAGGGTATCTATGGGATATTTTTCCATTCTCATGATTGCCTTGGAAAGTGCTCTGATCGTACCACCGATACCAATCACACACTCGCTTTGAAAAGCCTCCGGTAACTCTGAAACTACTTCTTTGACGTATTCGGATGCTTCTTTAAAGCCTTTTTTCTGATCGAAAAAGAGCTCTTTCAGCCGTACCGTTCCCAGTTTCAAAGAGATCGTCTCAACAATTTTTCCATCGACAATCTTTGCCAGTTCCGTCGAACCACCACCAATATCGATCGTCGTCGCTTCTTTAAACTTCGGAAGCAGGTTCAACGCAGCCAAGGCGCCAAAATACGCTTCCCTCTCTCCGTCGATCACTTTGATGTTGAGCTTGAGTTCTTTGCGTACCCGCTGCAAAAATTCAGCACGGTTGGGTGCGTCTCTGAGAGCGGAAGTTGCCACACAGAGTATCTTTTGTGCTTTGTAACTTTTGGAGATCTGCACAAAGTCTTGCAAAGTATGAAAAGCTCTATCCATCGCCTCTTTTGTCAAAGCGCCATTGTCTGCATAGGCATTTTCACCGATACGCACACTGCTTCGCACTTTTTCGATCAAATGAAACGCGAAACGCGAACTTTTCTCGTAGATTACGAGCGTCATAGAGTTTGAGCCAATGTCAATTATCGTTGTTCTTTTTGCCATCAGGAGTTATTTCTTTTATATTTTTCTAGTAGTTGTTCAGGAGTTTCCACACAATTTTCATCATACACAATCGCCTCCACAGGACAAACCGGTATACATGAAGGTTTTGCATCCTCTTTATACCCCACACACTCCGTACATAACGAAGCCGTGACGATATAAATAGGATCCGCACACTCAATGGCACCGCTTGGACACGCTTCTACACACGCATCACAAGCGATACACTCATCGATGATTTTTACTGCCATTTGTTTTAGTATTCTCTTCTGAGTACGCCAAAGATTCCACGTTTTCTGTTATCAGGGGTCTCGCCCATCGGGCAGTAATTTTTAGAACTGATAACCGCGGTAGCAATGGCACCCGACTTGCCATCTTTTCGGTTTTTAAGACTAAGCTTAGCCCCAATAGCGTCGGCTGCTCCTTTGGCGAGGAAGAGTCCGAGTCCGGCTCCGCTTTTATTGCCGAGCCTTTTGAAGGGTGCAAACAGATCCACGCTTTCATCGATTCCGGGACCTTCATCGATAACCTCAATTTTAAAATCGTCTCCAATGAGACGGGTTTTGATCAGCACCGTACCGCCTTCAGGGGTAAACTTCAGTGCATTTTGCACAAAGTTTTGCAAAATATGCGTCAAAAGCGACGGTTGGGTGATGATACAGTACTGATCCGGCGCGAGATCGACTTTGATCGACTTTTGTTTGTTTTTCGCAATCAACTCAAAATCTTTCGCCTTATCTTTGATAAATTGCACCAAATCCACTTCCACAGGTTTGTCAAACTGTGCACCTTCCTGCCGACCGATATCCAAAATAGAACCGATCATACCATTCATCTCATCGATGGTCTTGTTGTTCACACGCAACGTCTCTTTATACGTTTCGATATCTCTGTCTTTGATGAGTGTTACTTCGTTTTTGGTTTTCATGACCGCAAGCGGCGTCTTCAACTCATGCGCCGTTCCGATGAAAAGCTCTTTTTGATACTTCACGAAGTTTTGGATACGTTCGATCAGTTTATTGACACTCTCACCCAGTGAACGATACTCGTCGGGTAAGTTGTCGGTGTCGATTTTATCCAAAAAGTTTTCGTTAAGTCTGGCAAGCTTACGGTTGATAGACTTGACCGGATACAAAAGCGTCTCTGAAAGAAACATCGCATACGCAAGGATCAAAAGCAGCGTCAAAAGATTTGCCAAGATGATACTGCGCTTGATCTTCTCAAGCAATATCTCCGTTCCGGAAATATCACGCTCAATTTTTAAAAAACTCGAACGTGCTTTATTGTACGGATAGAAGATCGTCATGTATGGCTTACCCTCTTTCTCGTACTGTTCATAAAAAGGCTCTGGTTTTTTGTCGACACGTATGACAGTAGTGATGCTATCCGAACCAAAAACTTTTGTAACACCGTTTAAAAGGTCATGATTTTTTGAAGCAAACGGTAACTTTGACTTTGTGTTTTCGATATACGCTGCAGCTTCTTTTTTTAAGTGGGCAGCAACATCATCATACACTTGTATCTTGATGTAGTAGTAAAGGATGACAGAAAATATCACAATCAGCACCGACGAAGCGGTGACCAATTGGATGAGAAATTTACGTTTTATGCTTTTTTCGGAAAACAAAATCTATAACCTCGACGTCTGACTGTTTCTATGGTAGAGATGTTGAGAGGCTTGTCCATTTTTTGACGAATCTGGTTGATCGCAACCTCGATAACGTTTGGTGTTACAAGCTCAGGCTCTTCCCAGATCGCATCAAGAAGTTGTTCTTTGGAAACGATTTGATCGCTGTGTCTTGCAAGGTGAGTCAATACTTCGAAAGGTTTACCTTTAAGTTCGATATCAATACCTTTGTAAGTGATCTTCTCTTCATCGGGATCGATCATGAGGTCGTCTATTTTGATAACATTCGTACCGCCAAATCTAAGTCTCGCTTCGATTCTCGCTACCAAAATATCAAAATCGAAAGGTTTTTTGATATAGTCGTCCGCACCGGCTTTAAGCGCTTTGATTTCGCTCTCTTTGTCATCTTTTGCAGAAAGTACCACACATGCCGTTCTAGGTGTTTTTTGCTTAATCATCGTCACCAAATCCACACCGTCACCGTCAGGAAGCATCCAATCCGTTAAAACCAAATCGTAGTTACGAATACCTATATAATACTCAGCATCTTTAAAGTTCTCAGAACTATCCGCCTGATAACCATACTCCTGTAAGCCTTCTACCAAGGTCTTGTTCAATGTAATTTCGTCTTCAACAATGAGTACTCTCAATTATTTTCCTTTCTAAAAAAAATTTGACAAAAGTATAGCATAATTTCAGCTAAATATAAAGACTTTTTAAAAAAAATTTAATAATTTATCGTTTTTTTTACTGAAACTTTGCAATTTGTAAGAATTTCCGGTTTTGTAAGCTTAAGAGTAATGCTTTTTATACCCAAATTGGCATTTTTTATCGCCATGATGATCTCATCGAGGGCATCTTCTATCAACAAATATTGACCTTCGATCAACATTTGTTCTATGAGGTGAGAAACTTTTGCGTAATCTATAAATTCTTCACCTTCTCTGGCATAGTTAATAGTACAATCGGCAATGATTTTTTGCGCTTTTTTACGCTCGAAATCCAAAATGCCGATAATCGCTTCAACAGTAAGATCTTCTATATAGATAGTATACATGAGAGATTAAGCGATACGCTTCTCTTCTCCTTTGATAAGCCGGATGATATTGTCCGTATGTTTGTAAAGAATGATCAAAATGATTATGACTACAGGTGTATGTGTCATGTCGGGATACAACACAAAAGAGCAAGCACCCACTGCCATCACACCCAAAAGTGAAGAGAGAGAAGAGATTTTCAGTGTTTTAGCGCTGATAAACCAAACCGCAACACCTACCAGAGTACAAACCGGTAAAAGCACCAAAAGCACACCAAGCCCCGTAGCAACACCCTTTCCACCGTCACCCAGCAAAAAGATACTAAAACAGTGCCCAACCACTGCAAACACAGCTATCGCCCAAATCGTCTCTTCGGGTACACCCGCCGCAAACCCAAGCAGTAATACAAAAACACCTTTGAAAGCGTCAAGCAACAGTGTCGCTATAGAGAGTTTTTTGGCAAGCTTTGGATTTTTCTCTTTGAGTACACGCAGTACGTTTGTTGCACCAATGTTACCGCTTCCCTCTTTTTTGATGTCAATATTGGTAAATAGTTTCGTTAAAATCAACCCAAACGGAATACTTCCGACCAGATAAGCTAGTAGATAAAATTGTATATTCGTATTTGATAAAAAATCCGCCATTGGTTTCCTTAATGTGATAAAGTCAGGATTATAACTTAATTTTTTTTATATAGAGTTTAGGTATAGTAACAGTGATAAAACAACCTAAAGGATTACATTTTGGAAAATGCAGTCACTGACAACCAACAGCTCAAAGAGGAGATCCTCAAACTCAAAGAAGAACTCGATGTAACGATAGTTGCACATTATTATCAAAAAGATGAAGTATTTGAACTTGCAGACTTCAGCGGAGACAGTTTACAACTCGCACAAATGGCGGTGGAAGATAAAAATCCGTTTCTTATTTTCTGCGGTGTGGGATTTATGGGAGAGAGTGTCAAGATACTTTCACCTGAAAAAAGAGTTCTCATGCCAAAAATCGCCTGCTGTGCCATGGCAAAAATGATCGACGGTATTCACTATGACAAAAATGTCAAAATACTCGAAGAAGCCGGTATCAAAAAAGAGGATATTTTACCGATCACTTACATCAACTCTTCTGCGGAAGTCAAAGCAAGAGTCGGAGAGATGGGCGGTATGGTTTGTACCAGTTCCAACGCAAAAAAGATCATCACCAAAGGACTTGAAAGCGGGAAAAAAATCCTTTTCGTACCTGACCGGTGCCTTGGTATCAACATCGCCAACCAAATGGGACTGAAATCCTGCGTGGTAGATGACGGCAGCGATCCTAAAGAAGCCGATATCATCTGTTATAACGGATTTTGTTCCGTACACCAGCTTTTTGAAGTCGAAGATGTAGAGTTTTACAGAAACAAATACCCCGGTATCAAAGTCATTGCCCACCCCGAGTGTAAACCGGAAGTATGTGATATGTGTGACTTTGTCGGCTCAACCAGTCAAATCATCAACTACATCAAAGAACTCGACCCTGAACAAAAAGTCGCTGTCGGTACGGAGTACAACCTTGTAAACAGACTACGTAAGAAAAACACATATGTACTCTCTTCGACCAAGCCGGAGTGCCCCACGATGAATGAAACGACACTCAAAGATCTTCATGATACGCTACTTTCCATCAAAGAAGATCGTATCGTCACTGAAATCCACGTCGATCCGGAAGTGATCAAGTGGGCAAGAGTTGCCCTTGAGAGGATGTTCAACATATGAGAGTAAAAGAGACTGTACGTGAAGCGATACTGGAAGATATAGGCAGAGGGGATCTTTTTTCACTGGTGAGTGACAGACGCAAAGTCGAAGCCAAAGTGATTGCCAAAGAGGATGGTATCTTCTCCGGGAAGCTCTATATCAAAGAGCTTGGAGAGATGGAACACATCGAAATCGAATTTCTTGTTTTTGATGGCAACAAAATCAAAAAAGGTGATATCATCTGCTACGTTCGCGGTGAAGTAAACCGTGTTTTGATGTATGAGCGTGTGATTTTAAACATCATGCAGCATTGCAGCGGTATCAGCACCAACACGGCAAATTTTGTCAAACTGGTAGAAGGCTACGATGTCAAACTACTGGACACCAGAAAAACACGTCCGGGACTTCGTGTCATGGAAAAGTATGCCGTACGCTGCGGCGGCGGTACCAACCACCGACTCGGACTTGACGACTGTCTGATGCTCAAAGATACCCACCTTGCAGCCATCGACGACTTGAAACTCTTTATCAAACAGGCAAGAAAAAGGATCCCTTATACATCTAAAATAGAGATAGAGTGTGAAAATTTCGACGCGACTATCGAAGCGATGGAGAGTGGTGCGGATCTTATCATGTGTGACAATATGCAAGTCAATGAAATCGCAAGAGTCGTTGCATATCGTGACGAACATCATCCGCACGTACTCATCGAAGCGAGTGGTAATATCACCAAAGACAATATCGTCGAATACGCCAAAACCGGTGTCGATGCCATCAGCAGCGGAAGCCTGATACACAAAGCGGTATGGCTCGACTTTTCCATGAGGATAGAGAACGACTAAACTATGGCAGACGACGCAGAAAAGACCGAAGAACCCTCCTCGAAGAAACTCGAAGACGCCAGGAAGGAGGGAAATGTCCCCAAAAGTCAGGATACTGCCACCTTTTTGACGCTAGTCGTGGCGGTAGTCGTCGTCTACTTCGCCACCTCTTTTCTCACTTCACGCATAGAGCACCTTTATCACTACTACAGTGCTATGATAGGCACGGAAATCACCCCAAAGGTCGCTTACGAAATAGGACTAACCACCCTTAAAGAACTGGTTTTTATGGTCATCCCCTTATCTGCCGTTGTTGCCCTTGCAGGTGTTTTGGCATCGGTCGTGCAATTTGGATTTATCTTTACCACAAAACCACTCACACCCAACCTCAGCAAAATAGATCCTATCAAAGGGTTGGGTAAACTTTTTTCCATGAAGAAAGTGATCGAAGGGGTGAAAATCACCGCCAAAGTAGCCATCGTCTTTGCTGTGGCATTTTACTATCTGATACAGGATATTCATGAACTGCCCACCGTGATCAACTTCAGTTTGGAACACCAGATAGCATGGCTGGTGGAAAAGATCATCATGTTAGTGGCAATCATGTTGATGATCCTTTTCGTTCTGGCGATGATCGATCTTGCAATCGTGCGGATGCAATACACCAAAGATCTCATGATGAGTAAACAAGAAGTCAAAGACGAATACAAACAGATGGAAGGTGATCCGCAAGTCAAAGCGCGTATCAAACGGATACAGATGGAGATGGCACAAAAGAGGATGATGGCGGAAGTTCCCACAGCCGATGTTATCATCACCAACCCAACCCACTACGCCGTAGCCCTGCGCTACCATAAAGATAAAGAAAACGCCCCCAGAGTCATCGCAAAAGGTATCGACAGTATGGCACTGAAAATCAAAGAGATAGGACGTGAAAACGACATACAAATCGTTGAAAACCCACCTTTGGCACGTGAGCTATATGCAAAATGTCACATCGATGAGCTGATACCCGAAAACTTTTATCAGGCAGTCGCCGAAGTACTTGCTTTTGTATTCAAAGCCCAGAATAAAAACGTTTAAAACGCCATTACCATCTGACGCCCTTTTTTACCAACAACACTTTTGACACTTTCCACTCGACGTGAAGCATCCAGATACTCTTTTTGCAATGATCGTTTCAACACCTGTGTATAAAAAAACATCAAAGCCTGAAAAATCTCCTGCTTACGTTTCATGAAAACCCCTTTGGTACGGCTAAGATGTTCCATAAAAAGCTCCACCTCAACCATCCCCATATAACGAGGATCACGATTTCCATGAAATGTGATATACTCTTTTATGGTTTGCATATAAAACTGCTGTGTCTTCAAAGCATATCCACGCACCACCATCGCTTCATGTAAGTGTTTCATCACATCATTTTCTTTTCTCATGAAATACCCTTTCATATTATTTGGGTAAATTTTATAAGTTTTTCGGAAGATGTTTGAATTTTATTTCATTTTGAAATATTTATTAAAAAATTATCTGGCATTTTTTGCTATAATTATAAAAATATCAGGAGAGAGCAATGCAAACTTTAACCATACAGGTCAAAGATAACTTGGTAGCAGATGTTATCAAAGCGCTTGAAAAATTTAAAGACAACGTAAAAATAACCAAAGATCCAAACTTGGAACTTGATCCTCATTTTTATGAAAGAAGAGAAAAACTACAAAAAATCATGGATAAGATTGACCAAAATCCATCAAAATTAACTGATTTTGAAACATTTGAAAGCAAAATGGACACCAAAGTTCCGCTTTAGTAGCTTAAATTTACAGCAATAAAATTGTAACTCTACTTGATCACCGTTAAAATATCACATCCTAAAAAATGGTATAATTCTCCAAAGGAGATGCTATGCCAAGATCTCACAAAATACTTTTCGGACTATACATAGTCATCTGGATTGTCGCTGCGATAGATCCTAAATACCCACAAGACTGGTTACTGGAAAATGTCCTGCCTATTTTACTTTTTCCTCTGGTTCTCTGGCTGGATATCAAATACCGTTTTTCACTTCCTGCACTTTTTTTGTTACTGTTGTTTGGCAGTCTGCATCAACTCGGTGCACACTATACCTACGCAGAGATGCCGTTTTTTGAGCCTATCAGTCGTTTTTTCGGTTTTGAGCGTAACCACTTTGACCGTGTGGTACATTTTCTTTTCGGGCTTTTGCTTTTTCGTCCTCTGTTTGAAATACTGCTGACACCTATCAAAAACCCCAAAGTGACACTCTGGTTTACTTTTTTACTCATCGTCTCTATCTCTACCTTTTACGAACTGCTGGAGTGGGCGGCGGCTATGATCTTTCATCCGGATCTCGGGATGGCATTTTTAGGAACGCAGGGTGATATCTGGGATGCGCATAAAGATACACTCTGTGCCGTCACGGGTGGTTTGATCAATCTTATCTTTTTCTATCGTTTTTATATCCATTTTCAAAAGGAGCAAAAATGACAGAATTTGGAAAGCTTTTCATGATGCTTGGCGGTTTTCTCTTTTTGGTAGGTCTGGTACTTGCCTTTAGCGATAAACTCCCGTTTCATTTGGGACGTTTACCGGGTGACATCTCTTATCAAAAAGGAAATTTCTCGTTTTATTTTCCTATTACAACTTCTATTTTGCTTAGTATCTTCCTCTCTTTGTTGCTTAGCTTGTTTAGTAGATTTTTCAGGTAATTTGATGCTCTGGACACTACCCAATATACTCAGTTTTTTTCGTAATTGTCGCCGCACCATTTTTACTTCTGGCGGCTTGGTTACATAAGCCCGATCTTTTCTTTTTTCTCTTTGGTGCGATGCTCATCTCCGATGCCCTGGATGGCATACTCGCACGCGCACTCAATCAAACCTCGGAACTTGGCGCAAGGCTTGACAGTTACGGAGATATTCTCACATACCTCACCACACCTTTAGCCGTATGGTGGCTTTTCCCAGACATTGTACAAGCGGAAAAAAACTATATTCTCGCGGCACTCTTTTTGTATATCCTGCCCGCCTTTTTCGCTTTGTATAAGTTTGGAAAACTGGCAAGTTACCATACCTGGATCACCAAATTTTCTGCATTGCTTATGAGCAGTGGTGTAGTTGTGCTGCTTTTGTTTCATGAACCGCTGCTATTTCACATCGCCGTATGGTTCCTGGCACTGGAATGCATCGAAAATATCGCGATTACGCTGATCATCCCCAAACAAGAAAGTGACATTCATACCATCTTTCATGCACTGGCTTTACGACGTACTGACACCTAAGCATAAAAGTATATAATAGCACCAAAAAAGAGGTGCTATGTCCACACCTTACGATGTAGTCGTCATAGGCTCCGGCGCTGCGGGGATGATCGCTGCTATCACTGCCGCACGCAGAGGCAAACAAGTGCTACTGCTTGAAAAACTTGCCAAACCGGGAGCCAAACTCAAAGCGACAGGCGGTGGACGCTGCAACCTCACAAACACCCTGCCAAATGAAACTTTTATGGAGCGTTTCGGACGAAACGGTCGCTTCATGAAACCTGCGCTCGATGCTTTCAATCACCGAAAACTAACAAACTTTTTTCATGAACTCGGAGTCGAAACACACGCACCGGACGGCTATCGGATTTTCCCAAAAACACACAATGCACAAACCATACTTCAGGCACTTGAAAAAGAGCTTTCCCGTCTTGAAGCAACACTGCTTTGCTCTCAAAAAGTTGTCCACATCAACAAAGAAAAAGAGCTTTTTTTCATACAAACACAAAGTGATGATTTTGAGGCATATCATGTCATCATCGCTACAGGCGGACTTGGCTACCCTTCACTCGGTGCACAGGGAGACGGCTACCGTCTTGCCAAACAATTCGGACACAAAACCACACCCCTCTTTCCTGCAATGATGCCACTTCGCACAAAGGAAACATGGGTAGCAGAATGCAGAGCTGACACCGTCGCAAAAGTAACGATACGTATCGATCTTCCCAAAGCCAAAAAACTGCGTGCCGTCGGAGATCTGATATTTACCAAAAACGGCATACGCGGTCCTGTAGTACTGGACTTTGCAAGAGAGATCACACCGTTACTGGAAAAATACGGAGAAGTTCCACTACTTCTCAACCTTACCAAAGGGCTTCATGAAGATGCGATTTTAAAGCACATCAAACAGCAATCAGCTAAAAACCCACAAGATACTATCATCAAACAACTGTCAGCGCTTCTACCTGAAACCGTTGCCACACAACTATGCAAAATATCTGATATTTCACCCGATACACCCTTTGCAAAGATAGAGGGTATCAAGCGTAACGCTTTGTTGAAAATACTTGCATGGACTCCTCTGACGGTAACAGGTCATGACGGATTTGATCATGCGATGATCACCAGAGGCGGTATCTCGCTAAAAGAGATCAATCCCCAAACGATGGAGAGTAAAAAAGAGAAAGGACTCTTTTTCTGCGGTGAAGTGATGGATCTGGACGGTCCTTGCGGCGGGTACAATCTACAGTGGTCTTTTGCCGGCGGATACCTTGCCGGACATCTTGGTAACACGCCAAACTAATATCCGCGGATAAAGTCCTTCTTAGTAAAATTTGTATACACTTCCATAACTATATAAGTTAAATTATTTTTCCCAAAAATTCATCTCAGAGGATAGCAGTTTTGTACCAAAAAGCATGGCATCTCATCACACAAAGTAAGCGTATTGTGCTTATTTCCCATTTCAATCCCGATGGCGATGCTTTGGGGAGTATACTCTCTTTATACCCTATCCTCAAAGCGATGGGAAAGAAAGTCACACCGGTCAATGTCACCACACCTTTGCCTATACGTTACGACTTTTTAGCCAACTACGATAAGATCCGCCCGAAACTACCCGAACACTTTGATTTACTCATTAGTTTTGATTGCGGGAGTATAGACAGGCTGGGGATTGAAAAACCGGATGTTCCTATCATCAACATCGACCACCATATCACCAATACCCGCTATGGCGATATCAACCTCATCGACGACAAAATGCCCAGCGCATCCAGTGTGGTGCTACGCCTTTTAGAAGAAAACAACATCCCCCTGCGAAGAGATGTCGCAACCTGCATATACACGGCACTGGTTGAAGATACGGGCTTTTTTTCGTTTGACAATGTCGATCGGACTGCTTTTGATATCGCATCCAAACTCATTGATGCAAAAGCAAATCCATCCTTCATCGCACGTAACCTCAAACAGAGAAATTCACTGGCAAAACTACGTCTTGAAGCACTTACCATCGAAAAGTTACAACTCGTTAACCAAGCTATGGTAGGATACGCGATTTTAACGCTGGAGGACTTTGCCAAAACGGGTGCATTGCGTTCCGACAGCGATTCCTGTATCGACTGGATTCGTTCCCTCGCAACGGTGGATCTGGCTATTTTACTTATAGAAGAGCAAAACGGATATAAAATTTCCATGCGCTCCAAAGAAAAGGTCGATGTTTCTAAAATCGCCGTTGCACTCGGCGGAGGCGGACACAAACGTGCAGCAGGATTCAATACGTCACATAAAGAGACGGAAAAAATTTTAAACGATATTTTAACAAGGGTAGATCTATCATGAAGAGAAGAAAAGCGAGTGCTTTAGGTTCACTAATTGTCATTTTTGTACTACTGGGAGGTGTTTACGGCGGATACAAAGCCCTGCACTCACCCGAATTTGAAACCAACAAGCCTGTTATCCATATGCCGGTTGAGCGTTTTTGGAACAGCCATCATCCTTTTGACGTAAACATCAGCGACGATACGGGGCTGAAAAAAGTGATTGCCTACCTTAGTAACGGTCAGGAACGTGTAAAGATAGCGGATATAGATTTTAAAAAACCACCGAAACACTATACACTCAAAGTCAAATATCCCAAAATCGGTTTTGTTCATGAAAGTGACAATCTTATTCTCACTGTCGTTGCACAGGATATCAGCAAATGGCACTTTTTCAAAGGGAACAACAGCGTTAAAAAAGCAAGACTCAAAGTAGACACCCAAAAACCGGATGTCTTTGCATTGATCAGCTCTTACGGTATCACCAGAGGAGGATCGGCACTGGCAATTTTCAAAGCGGCGGATGCCAACCTCAAAGATTTGTATATCGAAACCAACTTCGGGAAACGTTTCGAACCGATCCCTTTTTATAAAGAGGGTTACTATATCGTCTTACTTGCCTGGCCGATCAAAGAGAAACGCTTCAGCGCAAAAATCGTAGCAAAAGATGAAGCGGGAAATGTCAGCAAAGCGCGACTGGGCTTTTTCCTCAAAAGTAGAAAATACCGCACCTCTTACCTTCAGGCAAAAGACCGCTTTATCAATGGCAAGATTGCTGATTTGGCGGAAGATGAACCGGAGTTGACAAGAGATCTCTCCCCTACTGAGAAATTAAAATTCATCAACGAAACCTACAGAAAAGCAAATGACGCCCTCATCAAGGAGATCACTTCCAAAGTAGATCACAACAGAGTAGAATCTTTTGACATTCGTCCTTTTTACCCGCTTAAAAACGGTAAAGTTGTAGGAAGTTTCGGAGATCACCGATATTACTGGTATAAAGACAAGTCCAACGTTATCAGCGAATCCTACCACCTCGGAATAGATCTGGCGAGTATCCGTATGGATGATATTCTCATCAGTAACCCCGGTGTTGTTGTTTTTGCAAACTACAACGGGATCTACGGGAATATGCTCAGTGTCTATCACGGTCTTGGACTCTATACCATCTACGGACACTGTTCGACACTTTTGAAAAAACGCGGAGATCTTGTTCAAGCGGGAGAAGTCGGCGCAAAAACAGGTGCTACGGGACTTGCACTGGGAGA